>Ga0193962_1000054_pt1 | contig 55197 bp, 48 predicted proteins | sample FB_5_MG_FD_140335 | JGI IMG/M metagenome (GOLD analysis project Ga0193962, IMG submission 140335) | Microbial mat bacterial communities from the Broadkill River, Lewes, Delaware, United States - FB_5_MG | ecosystem: Environmental > Aquatic > Freshwater > River > Microbial mats | place: USA... | reverse complement strand
TAGCGCTCTACCAACTGAGCTAATCGACCGATGGTGACCCCTAGGAGACTCGAACTCCTGTGATTGGAATGAAAATCCAAGATCCTAACCGCTAGATGAAGGGGCCATCGTTTTTTTGCTTTAAATCTAAATAAAATATAAAAGTCAAAGCAAAACTTTTATAAGTTAACTGGTGACCCGTAATGGATTCGAACCATTGGCCACCTCCTTAAAAGGGAGATGCTCTACCAGCTGAGCTAACGGGTCATAATAAGAAAGTAATCTTCTTAAAATGGAGTGGAAGTATACTTATTTATATTTTTTTTGTCAAGGGTTTTTTGAACAAATTTGAAAATTTCTCAAAATTTTTCTCAAAGAGTATTTTGCAGCTTGGATTTGAACCTCTTTTCTGCTTCCTTTAAAGTGACATATTTCAATATCTTTTTCTAAATTATTAAATATACCAATTACTACAGTTCCAACTGCTTTACTTTTTGTTCCTCCATTTGGACCTGCTATTCCACTAACTGCAATTGCATAATCTGCATTAAATTTTTTAATTACACCTTCTAGCATTTCATTCACTACTTCACAACTAACAGCACCATATCTTTCTAAGGTTTCATTTCTTACTTGTAACTCTTGATGTTTAATCTCATTTGAGTAGCTTATAAGGGCTCCATGAAAAATATCAGATGAACCTGACACTTCAGTTATCATTGAGGCAATTAATCCTCCTGTGCAACTCTCAGCTGTTGTTATTGTTTGTTTATTGTCTCTTAAGTGATTTTGTAGAAGTATCATGTCTTTATCATTAAATATTGATTCAAACATTGTATTAGGAATTATGTCTAGCATTGTAAAACTTTTTATTGGTTTTCATAAGTATGGAAAACTTTCCATACTTACTTATAGTGTATATTATTCTTTATCTGTTAATTCGTCTAAGAATTTTTCAGTATTAAATGTAAGGTTTAAGTGTTTTGCTACGATTTTTATATCTCTTTCTCCATTTCCTAAACAAGAAGTTGCTCCTGGAGATGGTGTCATATTAAATAGAATTCCGTCACCTGGATTAATAGATGCTTCACCAAGCATTAATTTTTGTTTATCTTTATCAAGTACTTGAGGTCTAACTCCACCCCATCCTTTTGCATATTCAATATCATCTACGCTTAATGATGGAACAATTTTTCTTGCATCTTTTACAAATAAACCTTTATTGATTCCTGGAATTTCAAATAAGAAGTTTTTAAATACATAGTTTCTAATTTCTGAATCTTTTAATAAATCCCAAAATATTTTTATTGTATTTCCATCAATGTTCATAGTCTTCAAACATTGACCCACTGATTTTAATCCTCTATATCTTTCTAGCACACCAAGAGCTAATGCTGTTGGTCCAAATCTTGTTTTCCCATCACATAAAATATCTGGGTCTCCATGAAGAGCAGCAAAAGGAAGTTTTGGATTTTGTACCATATAAACTTTTCCATTTAAAAATTCGCCATTTGTAATATAGAAGCTTCCTGCCATAGAAAGTGATCCCATATGTTTACCATATCCCATTTTGTGAGCTAAGTATAATGAATGAGCTCCCGCATTAACAACAACAAAATCAGCTGTAAAAACTGACCCAGTTATAGTTGTTATTTTATATTTATCATCAATTTTTTCAATTTCATCAACTTCAGCATTAAAGAAAATATCTGTAGTTTTTCCCTCTTCTTGAGCAGCTTTTGCTAGTTCTTTAGTCATAGCCCCATAATCAACAGTTGTATACTCACTTCTAGCTCCCATAGCTATAATTGGTTCAGGTCTGTCTTTTGTTTGTTCTTTATCTGCATAAACAAGTTTAGGTTCTAATTCTCTTATTTTTTCTTTATCCCATAATTCTAAATAAGGAAATAATTCTTTAAATTCGTTATATCTATGTTTAATGAATTCAACTTCCTTTTCACCAACACCTAGTGCCATTTTTTGGTGAGAGAACATAATCTTGTCTTGAAGTCCTCTTTGCAAACAGAATTTTTCAATCATCTTTGCAGTTCTTTTTGTATCATAAGCTTTTTCTAAAGTATAGTTAGTTTCAATATCACCTACGTGAATTGTTTGAGAATTACTTGTCCCTTTAGAGTTTAAAGTTGCTAAGTCCTCATATTTTTCTAACATACAAATGCTTTTTGCGTCCGTGTATCTAGCGAGTTCATAAAATAATGCAGCGCCAGAAATTCCTCCACCTACGATAACTATTTCATAATGTTTTGTGTTCATTTATAACATCCCTATTTGTACTTTTATATTTTATAAGAAATTTTAGCAAAAAATAATTTATAATCATGCTAAAAGATTGAGTAGTTTGTTTAATCTTTTTAAAACATGTTCAATTGTAACATATTCTTCACAATCAGCCAACTTTAAGATGTTCAATATGTGTACAAAAGAAACATAATAATTCTATGGAGACAATTTTTTTTGATATTGTACAATTTTTGTACAATAGTGTAGTATAATCTATAATGTTTAATTGGTTCAAAGTAAAAAAATATAAAAAAAACAAAGAAATAAAAATCTTTGTTTGTAAACACTGCAAATTAACATGTAAAGATTGTGATTCAATATACTGTTTTTCATGTTTTTCTAAACAAGAAAACCCATGTCCTAGATGTGGGAAAACTAATGCATCCTATAATGAAGAACAGATAAAATAAGCAACTTATATTAAATTAATTTTATCTTAGTTATAATCTGCGATTTATGAAAACACAATGATACTATATAACAAGGTACTTAACAATGGATTACAAAGATAGTTTATTACTACCAAATACAAAATTCCCTATGAGAGGGAATCTTCCTCAAAATGAACCAAAAAAATACAAACTTTGGGATGAGCAAAAAGTTTACGACCGAATGAAAAATAATAGAAAAGATGCACCGTCTTTTACTTTACACGATGGTCCTCCTTATGCAAATGGGCATATACATATTGGTCATGCATTAAATAAAATATTAAAAGATATAATAAATAAGTTTCATTATTTTGATGGGAAATCAATCAGATATGTTCCGGGTTGGGATTGTCATGGACTACCAATTGAACAAAAAGTTGAAGAAAAAATTGGTAGTACTAAGAAAAAAGAATTACCAAAATCTAAACTAAGACAATTATGTCGTGATCATGCTACGAGATTTGTTGATATTCAAAAAGATGAGTTTAAAAAACTTGGTGTAATTGCAGATTGGGAAAATCCGTATTTGACTATGGATTTTAAATTTGAAGCGAATATTTATAGAGAACTTTGCGCAATTGCAAAACAAGGTTTATTGATACAAAGAAGTAAACCTGTTCATTGGTCTTGGGCTGCACAAACAGCACTAGCTGAAGCTGAGATTGAATATGAAGATAAAACTTCTCCATCAATTTTTGTTGCATTCAAACATGAAGATATGGACGCAAGTGTTATTATTTGGACTACAACTCCTTGGACTTTACCTGCAAATACTGGTATTGCTTTAAATGCAGAAGAAGAGTATGTTTTAACTTCTGATAAATTTATCGTTGCTCGTAAACTTTATACTTCACTTATAGAACAAGAAATTATAAAAGGTGAAATTGTTGAAGCTGTTAGTCCAAAGAATTTAGAAAATACTCATGCAATAAATCCATTAAATGGAAGACAATCTAAAATTATTTTAGGGGAACATGTTGAAATGGATTCAGGAACGGGTGCTGTACATACTGCTCCTGGTCATGGTGAGGATGATTATAAAGTAGGACTATTATATGGTCTTGATGTTATTATGCCAGTAGATGCTTATGGTAAATTTGATGAAACAATTGTAAGAGAAAAGCTATTTAATGATACAGATAAATATTTAGGTGTTCACGTATTTAAAGCAAATGAATTAATTTTAGAAGAATTAGGAGATGCTTTACTTAAACATGTAGATATTAGACACTCTTATCCCCATTGTTGGAGAACTCATAAACCAATTATTTTTAGAGCAACTAAACAATGGTTTATCTCTATTGATGATAAATATGGAAAAGAGAATAAAACACTTAGAGAGAATGCTCTACAAGTTGTTGAAGATTTAACTTTTTATCCTGAATGGGGAAGAAATAGATTAAGATCTATGTTAGATGGTAGACCTGATTGGTGTATTTCTAGACAAAGAGATTGGGGTGTTCCAATTGCCTTCTTTAGAAATAAAAAAACTGATGAAATCATTTTTGATGAAAAAGTACTAAATTACACAGCTAAAATTTTTGAAAAAAATGGTTGTGATGCTTGGTATGATTTATCTATTGAAGAACTACTAAATCCTGAAAGTGGTCTAAATCCAGAAGATTTAGAAAAAACTATGGATATTTTGGATGTATGGTTTGATTCAGGTTCAACTCAAAATGCAGTTTTAAGAAGTGGAAATTATGATGCAGGAACTTTCCCTGCTGATATGTATTTAGAAGGAAGTGATCAACATAGAGGTTGGTTCCAATCTTCACTATTAACTACTTTAGCTTCTTCTGAAATAGCACCTTATAAGTCAATTTTAACTCATGGGTTTACTGTTGATGAAAAAGGTGAGAAAATGTCTAAATCAAAAGGAAATGTAGTTGCTCCTGATAAAGTTATGAAGCAATATGGTTCTGAGATTTTAAGACTTTGGGTTGCTATGAGTGATTATCAATCTGATTTAAAAATTTCTGATAATATTTTAAAACAAAATTCTGAACTTTATAGAAAAATAAGAAATACATCAAGATTTTTGCTTGCAAATGTTAGTGATCTTGAAGAAATAGTTTCTGTAGATAAATTAGGAATTTTAGATAAATGGATTTTAAAAAGAGCTAAAAAAGTATTTGATGAAATCGAAGCATCATTTAGTATTTATGAATATTCAAAAGGTTTAAATAAATTAAATAATTTTTTAGTTGTTGACCTTTCAGGTATTTATTTAGATGTATGTAAAGATAGATTATATTGTGATGATAAGAATGACATTCATAGAATTGCATCTCAAAGTGCAATGGCTATTATTCTTAAAAAATTAATTTCTACTCTTGCTTGTATTTTAACTTATACAATGGATGAATTGATTGAATATGCACCAGCATTTATCAAAGGTGATGCAAAAGATATCTTTGATTTCAAAAAAACAGAAATACCAGAACTTGAATCTAATCTTAACGAAGAAATTTTGTTATCTGCAAAAGAAAAGTTTTCAGAAGCAATTGATACACTTAAGAAAGAAAAAGTTATTAAGTCAACTTTAGAGTTGGCAATTTCTACAGATTCGGAAGATATTTTAGCTTTAGAAGAAGTTGAAGCACAAGATTGGTTCTTAGTTAGTTCTATTTCAAATGAAACACAAGAAAATATTCTTGCTAGTTTTGAAGTAGAAGGAAGTAAATTTACAGTTGCTTTAGCAGCTGATGGAAAATGTCCAAGATGTTGGAAATTTACTTCAAAAAGTGAAGAATCACTTTGTAGTAGATGTGAGAGTGTAGTAAACTAAATGTTTGAACAAGAAGTTACACTAACATTTATTTTTTCAACAATAGCTGTAATACTTGTTGTTATAGCTATTGGTATTGTTTATGTAAAAATGAAAGCAAAAAAAGGTTGACAAAATTATGATGCCATTTAGCGATGAAGATTTAAGACCACCAGTTGGTTCAATTATAGAAAAGAAAATTGCTCCTATGTTAGCACGGGATGGGGGCGCGATTCAATTATTAGATATTCTTGATGGAAAAGTATTTATTCAGCTCCAAGGAGCATGCGTAGGCTGTAGTGCAAGTGGAAGCACTTTAAAATTTATTGTAGAAAAAGAATTAAAGTCTGCAATTCATCCTGAACTTGAGATAATAAATGTACCTTTAGGTATGGAAGATAAATTACAGGAACTATAATGATAAATGAGAATAGATTATTTAATGAAGCAAATGCGTTTTTTTTAGAAAAAAAATTTGAAAAAGCTTTATTTATATATTCACAACTATCCTCGAGTTTTCCAAATAATAAAGCTTATCCCCTTTATGCACTTTTTTGTGATATTGCAAGTGAAGATGTGGAAAAGGCAGTCTCTTTATTTGATTACTTTTCTATTGCAAAAGAAGAAAACTTTGATGAGGCAATAGAATATATAGAAGAAGTTATAAACGCTTATGATGGCGATATTGATAAGATGATGGAAATGTTATCTGAATTAAGTGAATCAACAGTTGATTCTTTAGATGCTATTAGATATGAAGATTTTAAAACATTAATTAATTCAAGAGGCTCTTTTAGAGTTGCTTTTGAGGATATTATGTTCTCAACAAAAGTCGCAATTGAAAATAAAGAAGACTTTTTTGATTTTGTGGATAAATTGATAGATAATGATTTTAATAATACGGCTTATACATATTTAGATGGCTTTAACGAATACTTTTCTTATGATACAAAAATAGAAGAGTTATATAAAAAATTAGAAGAAAAAAAAATTGCAATTAATCATAAATAATAAAATATATACTGACAATTCAGAAGAAGCAAGTAGAGATTCTATTTTTGTTATTTCAAAACAGAATAAAAATTTTGTTGAAAAAGCAAGGCAAAATGGCTGTGAATCTTTTGTAGAAGCAAAGGATTTAAAAGACCATTTAGATATGAGTTCAATAAAAATTATTGGAATCACAGGAACAAATGGTAAAACAACTACAGCTGCTGCTATTTATTCTATCTTGCTTGATTTAGGTTATAAAGTAGCTCTTCAAGGAACACGTGGATTTTTTATCAATGATGAAAGAGTTGAAGAGTACACTTTAACTACTCCTGTTCAACTTGGAAATTTTGCTCATATTCAAAAAGCAATGGAAAATGACTGCCAATTTTTTGTAATGGAAGTAAGTTCTCATGCAATTGAACAAAAAAGAGTTGAAGGTTTAGAGTTTGAATTAAAAATTCATACAAATATCACAAGAGATCATCTTGATTATCATAAGACAATTGAAGAATATATAAATATAAAAAACTCTTTTTTTAATGATGAAACAAAAAAACTTATAAATAAAGATGACCCAAAAGTTAGATTCAATGCAAAAAATGCATATTCATATGGAATGGAAAATCCTTCAACTTACAATGTTAGTGCCTATTCATTTAAAAATGGTATGGATGTAATGTTTTCAAAAATTGAAGAAATGTACTCTTTCTCTTCTCCTATGATGGGTATTTTCAACATTTATAATCTATTAGCAGCTGTTGCTAGTGTTGATATTATTACTAATAAAAGTCTTGAAGAAATTTGTGAAGTAGTTGAAGATTTTGCAGGTGTTAGTGGACGAATGGAAACAGTAAGTGAAAACCCTTTTGTAATAGTTGATTTTGCCCATACTCCTGATGGAATGAAAGAAGTTTTTGAAAGCTTCAATGATAAAGATATAATCGCAGTATTTGGAGCAGGTGGGAATAGGGACCAAGATAAGAGAGCTTTAATGGGGCAAGTTGCTTCAAGTTTTGCAAAAACTATAATTGTAACATCAGATAATCCACGATTTGAAGACCCGGATTTAATTATTGAAGATATTTGTACGGGAATTAGAAATAAAGAGAATCTTTTTATTGAAATAAATAGAAAAGAAGCTATTAAAAAAGCTATTCTTTTAGGACGAGAAAATCCTAATTCAGTAGTTCTTATTTTAGGAAAAGGGGATGAACCTTATCAAATAATCTATGATAAAAAATTCCCACTTGTCGACAAAGAGGAAGTTCTAAAGCATATCTCTTAGTGATATGCTTTTACAATAATACCTTTATTCTTTTCTTTTGATTTTACATAATAATTTGTAGGAGTCAAAATAGTATCTTTCCCTAAAATGTTTTTTATATACCAAGATGTCTCAATAATTCTTTCTCTTGATAATCCTTTAGCCATGTATTCTTTTACTTTAGCTTTAAAGTTTTTATCCATTTTTTCTATATTTTTTTCCATTTTATAAAAGTTTTTATTATCATCTTCGGCAATTACTGGAATAACTTCAAATCTAAGAGCATTTTTATTTGCAAATAAAAATTTTTTCAAATTAGCTTTACATTTTGTTGTTGGAAAAATATCTCCTGCTTTATAGTTATAACATTTTAATGTATTGTATTTTAAAGAATTGTAGTATTTTTTAAAATCTTTTTTATTAAGTCTTATTGTTTTTGTTACAATTTTTTCTTTTATATCTTCTTTTACTATTTTTACTTCTTCTGATTTTGCTTCAGCTTTTGATTTAAGAGCTAATGGTGCATCTTGTTTTTTAGTGGTTTTATTCTCTTTTTCATTCTCTTCTTTGTTTTCTTCTTTATTCTTTTGTTCTTCTATTTTTTTATCTACATCTATATCTTTTTCTAAAATTAAAATCTTTTCACTAATCTCTTTTTTATCTTTATTAATTAAAACTAACTCTTCTTTCGTATTTTTTGGCTCAATAATTATTTCTTTTTGTTTACTTTTGATTTGATTTGTTTTTTGACTGGGACTTGTGAATAAATAAACTGTAATTGAGAGTAATAAAACAGTAATAATTATTACAAGGTATAAAAAAAGATTTAAGCCTTTTTCTTCTTTTTTATTTTTTCTAATATCAGGAATAATTACTTCTTCTTTTGCTTTATCATTTGTTGTTTTTATCTCTTCTTCTATATTTTTTATCTCATTATCTTCTTGCTCTTTAATTTGCTCTTTGATAAACTCTTTTTTTATGGCGTTATTTTTTATTTCTTCTTTTAGCTTTTTTTCAATATCTTCTGTAGAAAGAGTTTGATTAAGTATTTCTTTTAATTTTTCAGATTTATTTTTATCCATTTTGAGCCTTTAGTGAAATATGTTTAGAAAATATAATTGTTAATTGATTTGATTATTATATCATTTATTAATTTTTTTATTTAGTATTGTTTCTTTTATTCTTTATTTCTTAAATATATAAAAAATATAAGTGAAATAATAGCTAAAAAGAGAGGATAAAAAAATAAAAATTCTTTTAAAGTTATTTTATTATTATCAATTTTACTCTTTTCTAAATTATCAATTTGTTTATAAATATCATTTAAATCCTCTTTTGAATCTGCTAAATATGATTTACCTTGAGTCTGCCTTGAAATTTCATTTAACATTATTCTATTTGATTGTCCAATTCCAACACAATAAACTTTTATTGAATATTTTTTTAAAAGTTTTATAATTACTTCAAGAGGGATATTACTTGAATTATCTTCCCCATCACTTAATAAAATCACAATTTTTGATTTAGCTTTAGAGTTTTTTAAAATATTAACAGACGTTGCTAATGAGTCAATCATAGCAGTCTTATCTCCAATCATTCCAACTTCTAAATAGTCGATTATTGATTTTTGAGCTTCTTTGTCAAAGCTTAGTGGAGTTGCCATCATAACAGAAGTTCCAAATACAACAATAGCTACATTATCATTAACTCTTTTAGGAAGAAAATCTTTTACTATATCTTTTACAACTTTAAATCTATTCTCAGCTTCATTATCTTTATTTAAACCTAACTCTTTCATCGAACCACTTGTATCTAAACTCAAAACTATATCTATCCCATCTTTTTTTATTATTTGAGTATTAAGATGCTTATAAGGAGAACTCAAAGCAAGTATTGAAAATATAATTGCCATATATTTTAAAATTGACAAAATAATAAATGACTTATGTTTGTTTTTTTCAAATATATTTAAGTGCGGAATAATATATGTGGGGATTTTTGCTTTACAAAAGATTGAACAAAAAATAAATACTAAAATAAGCAATAAAAAGTAAGGATACTCAAATCTAATATTACTTAGATTATTTAATATAGTCTCAAACATCGACACTATCCATAAATCTAGCAAAAATAATTTTTACATCATCTTCTAAACTTTTGACTTCTTTTTTATATTTATACTTTTCTAATTCTTCAATCAATTCATTTGCCAATCTTTTTTCTCTTTCACTTTTTGCTAATAAACGGACATATTTAGAAATTGTATAAGCACTTTGTTTTGAATCTTCTAAATCAAGTTCTTCCAAGACTTTATAATATTTTTTTCTATCATTATTATACTTATTTTGAAAAAATTTATAAATCATAAAAATAAGAATAAAAATAAAAGCAATACCTAAAATCCAAAGAACCATATACAAATATAAAGATATATCAGGAATTTCAACTAAGTTTTTAATATCATGGATTTTTATTTCGTTCATTATTTCCTTTGCCTTATTTCATTATTCTTAAGAGTTTTGGTAAGGGCTCTTCATGTGTGTAAATTTTTGTAAATCTAATGCCACAGGTTTGTAAGTGTTCAAAAAGTCTATGGTCATTTTCTTTTATATTTTTTTCATATCTTTTAATAGTACCACTATTTATATTTCCATCAAAAGTTTGATTTGTTGAGGGGTCTACTAAGTTTACATTCCCTAGTTCAAAAGGTTTTTCTTCAAATTTATCTCTAACTATAATTGTAAATATTTCATGTTTTTTACTTAAAAGTCTTAAATCTAAATTTTCTATATTAATAAAATCACCTATTAAAAAGATAATTGATTTCTTCTTAATATGCTTAAATAGTTCATTTGTAATAGTTTTAAAATCTTGGGTTTTTCCAATACTATTATATTCAAATATGTTTTCGCACATCATATTAACAGAAAAATTTCTTTTAGATTTTTTTGTACATAAAGTTACTTCTTCATTTGCAATGAAGGAGCTAAAAGGATCACCTTGTTTAACACAAGAGAAACCTAAAATTGAACAAATTTCAGTAATAAGTTCTTGTTTAAATTTTTTTGTACCAAAATAAACTGAACCACCTAAAATAGGTACAATATTTATATTTAATTCTTTTTGTGCATGAAAAACTTTTACATATGGTTTTTTAAATTTTGCACTTATTATCCAATCAATTTTTTTTACATCTTCTCCATATTCATACTCTTTTAATTCTAAAAAATCATAACCTTCACCTTTTAGTAAAGAGGAGTTATTTCCAATTACTTCAGAAAATATTTGTCTTTTTGTTTTTATTATGATTTTTTTTAGTGTTTTATTCATGATTAAAATTACTTTTTATTTCAATTATGGGATTTCTATAGTTTCTAATATTTTTTGTATTATGTCATCTACTTTTATATCCATAGCTTCAGCCTCATAACTTAAGATTATTCTATGTCTTAAAATATTTTTTGCAACTAAGGCAATATCTATTGGACTTACATAATTATTCCCTCTTATATATGCCATTGCTTTTACAGCTTTAAACATATCAATCGTTGCTCTAGGACTTGCTCCAAATTGAATATAATCTTTTATTTCTTCTAAATTATAATCAAGCGGTTCTCTTGTTGCACAAATAATATTTACAATATATTCTTCTAACTCTTTGTCAATATGAATGTTTGAAACTTCATTCTTAAGTGCTTTTAATATATCTTTATTGATGATTCTATTTAGTTCTAAAATTTCACCAGAAGTTACTTTTTTTGCAATTTCGTACTCTTCTGCTTTTGTATTGTAACCTACAACAATTTTAAACATAAATCTATCTAATTGTGCTTCAGGAAGTGAGTATGCACCTTCTTGCTCAATTGGGTTTTGAGTAGCTAATACTAAAAAAGGAGCTTCAACAATAAATGAGTCATCAGCAATAGTAACTTGTCTTTCTTGCATAACTTCTAATAAAGCAGATTGAACTTTTGCAGGAGCTCTATTTATCTCATCTGCAAGTAAAAGATTTGTAAAAATAGGTCCCTTTTTTATCTTAAATTCACCAGTTTTCATATCATAAATTTGTGCGCCAATTATATCACTTGGCAGTAAATCAGGCGTAAACTGAACACGTTTGAATTTTAAATCAATTACATCAGCTAATGTTTTAACTGTTGTCGTTTTTGCAAGTCCTGGAACACCTTCTAGCAAGATATGGCCATTTGTTAGTAAACCAATTAAAAGTGCATCAATCATATCGTTTTGGCCTATAATTACTTTTGACAACTCTTGTTTAACTTTTTTTATATTATTTTGCAATATCGTTCCTCAATAAAAGAATAATTTTTTATATATTTTATCAAAACATGTTTTCTATAAACTTAAGGGAAAAAATACAATTATATTAAGTAATTTTTTTATTTTTTTCTTGAAAGTTTATTTCAAAATTTGAGCCCTCTTTATAAAAATATTTAAAGGTTCCTTTTAATTGAATTCTTGAGAGTGAATTAATTAGTTTTAAACCTAAAGTATTTGAATCATATATCTTTATGTCTTTTGGAAGGCCTGGCCCATTATCTTTTATAAGAAGAGAATAATTATTTTCTTTTTTAATCAATTTGATTAAAAATTTAGGCTTTTCCCCCTTTTGAAATGCATATTTAAAAGCATTTGTTGTTAATTCATTTAATATTAAGCCACAGGACATGGCGGTTTGAATATTTAAATAGACATCTTTTATTATAATTATAATTTCTACATCTTTATCTTTATAACTTGAAAGTAAGTTATTTATAATATTTTTGACATATTTTTCAAAATTTATTTTATTCAAATTTGTAGATTGGTAAAGTCCTCTATGCAAAAGTTCCATTGCGTAAATTCGCTCTTGAATATCAAATAGTGCTTCTTTTATTTTTTTTTCTTCGATTTTTTCTTGTTGCAATTTTATTAAACTAATAATAAAAGCTAAATTATTTTTCACTCTATGATGAATTTCTTTTAATAAAATCTTTTTCTCTTCTAATGAGTCTTGAAGTTTTTTAGTTTTTTCCTCTACTTTTGAATCTAGATTTTTTATATTATTTTCAAAAGAATCAAGCATTGAATCAAAAGCGATACCTAGAATACCAATATCGTCATTTCCTTTTACATTACTTCTAATATTTTTATTTCCACTATTTACTTCTTTTGCAATGGTAGTTAAAATATTTATACTTTTAAAGAGTCTTCTAAAAATAAAAAAACCTATAATTAAGGCAAGCGTTAAAGAAATTATGGCTGCTGGGAGAATTTTTAAGAGTGATGAGTCAATTTCTTTTGTTAAATCTTCTTTATATACAGTTTTAACAAGCAATAAAATATATCCATCATATTCTTTTTTATATAAATCCCTAATCCAAGAAATTGCTTTTTTATTGTTTAAAGTATGCTCCACAAATTTTTTATTTCTTGCATTCATAATTTGTTTTGCAGTTAAATCTCCTGTATAAATATTATTAACATTTGACATTTTACTTAAAGTATATTTCACTTCACTTTTTTTTACATCTTTAATATATAAAGGTATATTTTTTTCATTTTCATGTTTTGAATTTAACCAAAATATATAACTTTTACCTTTATGTAAGTTTTGAGTTAAATTAAAAGTATTTTGTACATTTTCTTTTAATTTGTCTTCAAATAAAAAATGATTTTTATTTAAGTTTCCACTCTTACAAAATAAAGTAATATTTAAATCTTTAGAAAAATTTTTCGTATAGAAAAAGTATTTAATATTAGTTACATAATCTTTTGTTGATATTCTTTTTAAAATAAGTTCTTCCCATTTATTGTACTTTTTGATTTTATATTTATTATAAATATTCATCTCATTATTAATGAAAGTTTGGTTTTTATATTTTATAGCGAAATTCACAAAGTTATTAATTTCATTTTTTTTAAGTATTTCTTTAATTTCATGAAAGCTCATATCTAGATTTATTATATTTTTTAGTTTAGCTAATTGGAGTTCTAAATAGTATTTCTGTGCTTTTATTTCTAACTCTGATTGCATTACAATTGCTTTCCCTGCAAGTTTTATTTGTTCTTCAGAAATAGATAATACTTTCTCAATTTCTTTTATTTTAGTGCTATATTTATCTTCTTGAATTTTTGGAATAATTAAAGCAAATAAAATTGTGATTAAAAGAAGAGCTAGAATTAAAAGTAATATAGTTACTTTTGCAGTAAAAGAGTAAGAGTTTAAATTAAAAATTTTAAGCAAAATTTTTAATCACCTTAACTTTATAACCATGTTCATATAAATTTTCAAAAGGATCACTTTCTATTTTTATTCTAAGTCTATATAAAAGAGTTCTAAGTTTTCCCATATCATATAAATCTTCTCTCCAAATATAAGAATAAATAGTCTCAAAACTCACAATTTCATCTGGTATTTGTGTGAGTATTTCAAATAATTTTTTTTCATTTTTAGTAAGTGTTATTTCTTTTTTACCTTTATATAATATAGAATTAAATCTATCAAACTCTAAATCTCCTTCAATAAGTAGAGAATCTTTATTGCTTTTTCCCAAATTAATTTTATTTGAAAAAAAGAAATTATGTTTATGTAAAGTCATATTGATACTAGCTTTTAATTCTTCATCTTTACAAGGCTTTATTAAATAAGCATAAGGTTCTGATTCCATTGCTGCATTAATAGTTGTATCATTTGCATATGAAGTTAGAAAAATAATAGGTATTTTATAATTTTTCCAAATTTTAATTGCTGCATCAATTCCTGTGTTAGTACAATTTAAATTTATATCCATTAATACGATATCAGGAAAATTATTTTCTACATGCATTATTGCCCTTGAAGGTGAGTCTTCAATTCCAGAAACATAAAAACCCATTTTCTGTAAACTCAATTCAATCGCCATAGCCAGAACTATTTCATCTTCTACGATTAATACTTTAGTGAAATCTTTTTTATGGAACAAGTTAGAAGTTTGCATAAAAGATAGATCCTTAATTATTTTCATAATGATACTAAGTATCAATTTAAATTAAGATAAAATAGGAAAATTTGTTTATTGTGATTATCTTGTGATTATTAATAAGTATGATTCTCAGTATCATAAAATTTAACAAGGAAAAACATGAAAAGAAATAATAAATTACTTTTCTCTCTTTCTTTATGCACTTGTTTCGCATTAAGTGCAATTGCAGAAGAGAAAACAGCAGATTTAGGTGAAGTGTCAATTACTGAAACAGCTTTTGAGGCACAAGTAAAAAGTATTACTTCTAAAAAACTTGAAAATCTTCAAGCAAGTGATATAAAAGATATTTTAAAGTCAATGCCAAGTGTTATTGTAGATGGTAATGCTAGATATTCACAAAAAGTATATGTAAGAGGTTTAGAAGATAAATCTTCAAATATAACAATTGATGGAGCAAAGATTTCTGGTCAACTTTTTCACCATTCAGGTGATCAAACAATTGATGCAGAGATGTTAAAAATTGGTTCAATAGAGTTAGGACCAAATTCAGCATTAAGTGGTTCAGGAGTAATTAATGGGTCATTTATTTATGAAACAAAAGATCCAAGTGATTATTTAAAAGATGGTGAGACTTTTGGTGGAAAAATTTCTACAGGTTATCAAAGTGGGTTTGATAGAAAATCTTTAGATGTTGCAATTTTTTCAAAAATAAATGAGAAATTAGAGTTTGTTGGAGTAGGAAATATTTCAGAAGACGGTGAAATTTCAATCCCAGGTTCAATTGATATTAATTCAAAAGAGAGTGAATTAAAAAGTGGTTTAGTAAAAGTTATTTTTAAACCTAATGATTCAAATACTTTTAAACTGTCTTATAATAGATATGAAGATGGAGGAGAGAGACAACTTGCTGGGGAAAAAGTTGGAACTTCAACGGATTCAACAGATCCATACAATGAGATATCAAGAGATACTTATTCTTTAAATTATAAATATACTCCTGGAAATGATTTAATTAATATTGAAGCAAATGCTTATTTATCATCACAAGAATTAGAATTTGAAGGTGGAGATGATAGAAGTTATTGGTTATGGCCTGATTATGCAGATGAACCTATCATGAATTTTGAAAATGAAACAAAAGGTTTTGATTTAAGAAATACCTCATTAGTTAATATTCATAAGTTAACTTATGGAATTAGTTTTGATAAAGAAGAACAAAGTGCTAATGCAGATGGTTTAGCAACATATACAAGAGGTTCTAATATAGGAACAACAGTTGACTTATCTCAAAATGGAGGGAAAACAGAGGAAAAATCTTTTTATATTGAAGATGAAATCGAGATAAATAAATTTTTATTGACATTGGGTGCAAGATATGATTCCCATGAATTAAGTGGTGTATATTCAGGGAAAAACTCTCAACTTTCTCCTAAGTTTAAAGGGGAATACCAAGCAAGTGATAATTTAAAATTAAGAGTTGGTTATGGGAAAATATTTAAAGGTCCTGCTTTAGGGGAAACAATGATGCTTGTATATGGAGTTACTTCAAATACAACTACACCAAAAGCCCAAACTGGACATAACTATGAACTAGGTTTTGACTACAATTTATCTGATATTCTTGATGCTGATAATGCAATATTTGGATTTACAGCATATAAATATAATGTAGATAACTATATGCATCCAACTAAAAACTTAACTTTAAATAATCAAAGTAATATGAATATTTGGGGAGTTGAATCAGTATTTAGATATCAAAAAGATGAATTGTCATTTAGTTTAAGTCATACATATACAGATGGTGAAGTGAAAGACTTATCAACAGGAGATACATATGATCATTTCACATCAAATATTCATATTTTTAAAACAGATATAGATTATCAAGTAAGTGATAGACTATATTTAAATTATAATGCTGAATTTGTTCCAGCTAATAAATTACAAAATTCTTGGCAAACTGAAGAAGCAGAAAGATCAGGATATGCTGTGCATAATATTTCAACAACATATTCTCCTGTAAGTTTACCAGGTGCAAAAATTCTTTTTGGAATAGATAACCTTTTAGATAAAAAATATCAAAGACATACTTCTTTTGGAGCATATTGGGGAGATCCAGATTCTGGTTCTTATGAAGTTGGAAGAAACTTTAAAGTTAAACTTTCTTATAGATTCTAAAATTAAGACTAGTCTTTTAAAGACTAGTCTTACAAAAAAATTAAAGGATAAATTTGACTTTAAATAATATTATAAAAAATTTAACTACCCCAGAAAGTAATGGGAGAAAAATAGGTGCTTTTCGAATTGTTTTTGGTTTATTTGGAGGTTTAATTGTTTCATATTTAACTGTAACTTTATTTGCTATTTTAGCGCCAACTTCAAAACCTCAATCTCTTGTAGTTTCTTTATATTTATATACTTTTGTATGGGCTTGTTGTTTCTTATGGATATCTTTATCCATAAGTAAAATTATTGTAATTTTAAGAGTTTTTATTCCTTCTCTTATTTTTTCAACTTTAATTTTAATTTTAAAGTAGAGTTATTATGAAAGAATTGAAAACAAAATTATTAAAACAGCGTTTGTATTCACTCCATTCTAGTTTGGGAGTTTTTATTTCTCTTTTTATGTATATTTCTCTTTTTTTTGGAATTTTTACGATTTTTAAACCATTTATCACTGTATGGGAAAAACCATCAAGACATTTTGAAAGAATTGATTCAACTGTAACTGATTATGAAAAGATTTTAAAAGCAATAATATCTAATCCTAATTATCCTAAAAATAATATATATATTGAACTTCCTGGATATTTTGATGATCCTGCTATAAAAATTACACATAGGTTTATGCCAGCTAATTATTTTAATCCTTACACAAATCAAAAAATTGAGGCTAAAAATGAGCTTAGCTATTTAGGAGGCTTTTTAAACCATTTACATTATGGAAGACCTTTTATGATTATAGGAAAAATAATTTTTGGTTTAATTGCAATTGGAACTATGGTTTTGATTTTAGGTGGATTGATGTTAATTATTAAAATGAAGTTTAATAATAAAGGTAGAAATGGTCAAGCAAATTTTTCAAAATGGCATCGAAAAATATTTTTATATACAAGTCCAATATTTTTAATAATAGTATTAACAGGTGCTTTAATGAATATTGGATATATAACAGCTAAACCTTTAACTTCAATTGTAACAAAAGGAGAAAGTAATGATATTATATCTTTCACTAGTAGTGTTTTAAAGCCTGCACAAGTTCCAATTAAAAGTTTAGAGGAAGAAGTGAAAATGTTAAGTATTAGTAAACTTATACAAAAAGCAAAAAATATTAATACAAGTGTAAATTATCAAAAAATCAAACTTATAAATTGGAATGATAAGACTGCAAGAGTTCAATTTATTGGATATAACCCCTATAAACCTTTTTTAAATGGAGTTTATAATAAAGAAAAAGTATTATTAAGTGCAGTTGATGGAAGATTAATAAAAGATATTAGAGCAGAAGATAGTGCATGGGTGATACTTTTTGCAGATGCTTTTTATTTTATACATCTTTTATATGATGTGGATATTTTTACTAGAATATTTGTGGCACTTTTGATGGGTTTAAGTACCTTTGCAATTGGCTTTGGAATGTTACTTTGGCTAGAAAGAAAAGCAAAAATTTTTGATGGAAAAGTTGTATTTTACCATTGGCTAGGAAGGTTTTCATTGGCAATAATGCTAGGTGTTATTCCTTCTACTGCTATACTTTTTATAACACAATGGTTACTTCCTTTTGATTTAGCGAATAAGATTACTATTCAACAAATAATATTTTATAACTCATGGTTAGGCACTTTAGTTTGGTCATTGTATAGATTAAATTCTTATAAAGCTGCAAAAGAGTTTCTTTTTTCAGGGGGAATACTTTTTATTTTAGCTTCAATAATTCATCAAATAGTATCAGGGTTTTCGTTATTTAGTTTATATGAATCAAAAATGTTTGATATTTTAAGTGTTGATCTTTCACTTATTATATTAGGAAGTATATTAATAATAATTTCGATTAAATTACCTAAAAACAGAGAAAGTGCTAAGTTTTTCTGGAATAAAAAATATACGAGGAGTACATAATGAGTAAGAAGGTTTTTTTAATTTTTCTTTTTTTAACGCAATCTTTAGTTTATGGGCATAATTTATTTATGAATGTATATGATAATGAAGATAATACAATTTTTATTGAAGGTTTTTTTAGTACAGGAGAAGCTGCAATTGGTGCCCAAATAAGATTAGAAGCATTAGCAACAGGAGAAGTTTTATATAAAAAGAGACTTCCTATTGAAAATGAATTAACAATACAAATTCCTATAGAACCCTATACCATTATATTAGATGGAGGTCCCCAGCATCAAATAGAAAAAGAAGGTATACCTCCTTTGGGTGGTTTTTTAAAAGAAATATCAAAAACAGAAAAAGAAATAAAAGAAATAAAAATTAAGGAAAAAGAAGTTGGCATTAAAAAAATAACAATAATTTTAATAGGAATTATAGTTGCATTAACCTTGTTATCTTTAACAATAGTTATATGTGCAAAAAATACTAATAAATTAATTTCACGATTAGAAGAAAATAAACAGTAGCATTTTGACACCAAGTAAATAGTTGCATAACATATTAATATAAATTAATATTTTCTTGTAAATTCAAATATTTAAAAATATAACAAATAAAAGCAACTTAAAGAAGTATTAAACATTACTTAGATAAAATCACGACTCTATTTTCAAAATAGAAACCTCACATGTGTCAATCCTGGTATGGGTTGTGCAATTTGCATTAAGGGGCACAGAGGCTAAACCCATTTAGTTTACTTAAAAGAGCAACTCGTTGTTCTCTTTAGGTTTTTGCTTCTTTTTAGCAAAATTTATTTTTGCGCTAAAAAAGAAGACAACAAAATAAAAAAACAAGGAAAAAACATGGTTACAATGAAAGACCTATTAGAATGTGGAGTTCACTTCGGACACCAAACAAGAAGATGGAATCCAAAAATGAAAAAATTCATTTTCGGTGTAAGAAAAAATATTTATATTATTGACTTACAAAAAACACTAAGATACTTTAGATATACATATAATGTAGTAAGAGACGCAGCTGCTCAAGGTGAAACAATGATTTTTGTTGGAACTAAGAAACAAGCTAGCGAGGCTGTTAAAAGAGCTGCTGAAAATTGTGGTATGCCTTACGTTAACCATAGATGGTTAGGTGGGATGTTAACAAACTACGGAACAATTAAAAAATCAATTAGAAAATTAGAAGTTATTAAAAAAATGAGAGAAGAAGGTCAACTAGATCTTTTAACTAAAAAAGAAGCTTTAATGCTTACTAGAAAAGAAGTTAAATTAGAATTATACCTTGGTGGTATCAAAGATATGCATAAACTTCCAGACATGATGTTTGTACTAGATGCTGTTAAAGAAAAAATTGCAATTCAAGAAGCAAGAAGATTAGGAATTAAAGTTGTAGCTCCATTAGATACTAACTGTGATCCTGATGTTGTTGATTTCCCAATTCCTGGAAATGATGATGCAATTAGATCAATTCAATTATTCTGTAACGAAATGGCAGAAGCAATGAATGAAGGTAAAGCTGCATTAGCTGAAGAAGAAGGTTCTGCTGTTGAAGATGCACCTATTTCAGAAGATGAGACTAAAGAAGTTGTAGCAGAAGCAGTAGCTGAAGGTGAAACTGAAGTAGTTGAAGAAGCAAAAACAGAGGAAGCATAATTATGGCAGGTTCTACTCCAAAATTAATTAAAGAATTAAGAGAGAAATCTGGCGCGGGAATGCTTGATTGTAAAAAAGCATTAAATGAGTGTGATGGAAACATTGAAGAAGCAACTAAATATTTAAGAGAAGCTGGTTTAACAAAAGCTGCTAAAAAATCTTCAAATGTAGCTGCTGAAGGTATTATTACAATTTTAGTAAATGAAGATAATACAAATGCAACAATGACTGAAGTTAACTCTCAAACAGATTTTGTTGCTAAAAATGAACAATTTCTTAACTTAGTAAATGGTATTACAGCTCATGCACAAGCAAATAATATTGCTGATGCTGAAGCTTTAGTAGCATCTACTGTTGAAGGTTTAGACTTTCCAACTTTCTTAAACGAAAAAATTGCCGTAATTGGTGAAAATTTAGTTGCTAGAAAAGTTGCAAATGTTACTGGTGAAGTTGTAAATGCATATGTTCACTTAGGAAAAGTTGGAGTTATTTTAGCTGCTACTTGTGATGAAAGTGCAAAAGAAAAAACTGTTGATTTATTGAAAAAAGTTGCAATGCATGCAGCTTCAATGAAACCAACTGTTATTTCATATAAAGATTTATCTCCAGAATTTATTGAATCTGAAAACAAAGCAATTATTGCAGATATTGAAAAAGAGAATGAAGAGTTAGTAAGACTTGGAAAACATCTTAAAATTATCCCTGAATTTGTTTCTAGAGTTCAATTAACTGAAGAAGCAGTAAGTGCTGCTGAAGCTAAAATGAAAGAAGAATTACTTGCACAAGGTAAGCCTGAGAAAATTATTGGAAATATCGTTAAAGGTAAAATTGCTAAATGGATTGAAGATAACTCTCAGTTAGATACAGCTCATGCTTTATTATCTCAAAAGTACGTTATGGACGACTCAATAACTGTTGAAGAAGCAATTGCTGCTTGTGATGCATCAATTAAATTAACAGAATATGTTAGATTTGAACTTGGTGAAGGTGTTGAGAAAAAAGAAGAAGATTTCGCGGCAGAAGTTGCTGCGCAAATGGGTAATTAATTACTAATAAAATATGATAAAGTCATAGTAATGAGTGAAACAAAAAATATTGAAGCACTCATTACTACTGATGCCCGAACTACTTTGCTTGAAGCAAAAAAACTTTCCCACAACTTTGATTATGAACTTTTTGAAAATATAAATCTAATTTTAGAAAAACAACAATCTATTGCAATTATTGGAATGAGTGGTAGTGGAAAATCAACTTTATTAAATATATTATCTTCGTTACTTGAACCAAAAAATGGTGAAATAACTTTTGAAAATAACGATATATATAAAATTAAAAAAAAGAAACTTTTAAATATAAGAAGAAAAGATTTTGGTATAATATTCCAAGCACATTATCTTTTTAGAGGTTTTTCTGCAAATGATAATTTAGAAATTGCTACACTTTTAAGTGGAAATGAAATAGATAAAAATTTATTAAAAAAACTTAATATTGATTTTGTAATAAATCAAGGAGTAGGGGAGTTAAGTGGTGGACAACAACAAAGACTGTCTATTGCTAGGGTTTTAACAAAAAAACCAAAAATTATATTTGCAGATGAACCAACAGGAAACTTGGATAAAGACACCGCACAAATCGTTTTAGATGCATTACATGATTATATAAGAGAAAACGATGCAGGAATGATACTTGTAACTCATGAAAATGACTTAGCAATGCAATGTGATAAGGTTTATAAATTGACAAATTTACAATTAGAAGAGATAAAATAAATGGAATTAATTTTAGTTACGAAAACTCCAATTATAGAGAAAATATTTTCTTTAGTATGTCGAAAATTAAATATTAATATTATTATAAAAAATGATTTAGATATAAAAGAAAATGTTGATTTTATAATAATTGATGAAGAGTTTGTAAACGATGATTTTAATAGTTTAAAACAAAAAACAAAAAAAATTGCTGCTATTGTAAGTGAAGAATTACCTTTTGATAAATCAAGAGATTTTATTATTAATAGACCTTTCTTGCCAACTACTTTGGAAGAACTAATAAAAGAACAAACAGAATATATTAAAGATGAAGAACTTGAGGAAGAAAAGAGTTCTGCTAGTTTAAAACAAGATGACCTTAATGATGACTATTTAAATGAAGAAAAAATTATTACAAATTATGTTGAGTCCTTAGCTGATGATGTAGCTTATGATATTGATGAAGAAAATGATGAAAGTGTAGTAAGTATTGCTTCTTTAAATATAGGTGGTGTTTTAGATAATTTGGAGCTTGGAAAGATTTCTAATATTTTACATGATGATGATGTTCAAAATCAACTTAATGTTGATGAAAATGATTGGAAAGATATTAATGAAATTATTGATGATGCTTTAAATGAAGTAAATGAATATGAATTTGATTTAGAAAATGATGAAAAAGCTGTAAAGCTTATTTTAAATAATTACAATATTAGTGAGTTAAAACCATTTTTACAAAAATTTGATCAAAATGTAATTGATAGATTATCAAATGGTGAAGATGTAGATGTTACATTGAGTTTAAAAGGTGAGTAAATAATGGAAAAAAAAGGTGCTATTTTAATTATTTCAGGGCCTAGTGGCTGTGGTAAATCAACTTTGTTAAAGAATGTGTATAAAGATATTAGTGATTACTACTTTTCTATTTCAACAACTACACGAGAGCCAAGAGTTGGAGAGAAAGATGGTGTAGATTATTTCTATGTATCAAGAGAAATGTTTGAAGAAGATATTAAAAATGGCTATTTTTTAGAGTGGGCTGAAGTTCATGGTAATTATTATGGAACATCTTTAAAACCTATAAAAAAAGCTTTAAATAAAGGAAAACTTGTAATATTTGATATTGATGTTCAAGGACATGAAATAGTTAGAAAAAAACTTAATGACCTTGTTACTTCTGTATTTATTACGACTCCAACTCTTGATGAACTAGAACAAAGATTGTATGAAAGAAATACAGATTCTAAAGAAGTTATAAGTAAGAGATTAGATAATGCAAGGCAAGAGATAAAATCTTTCCAAAAATACGATTATTTTATTGTAAATGATGATTTAAAAAAAGCTAGTAAAGAGTTAGTTGCTATTGCAAATATAGCTAGAGTTAAGTCTAAACTACATGAAAAAGAAGTGATAATCAAAAACTGGTTGAACTTCTAAAATAAATTTTAAAAGTTAATAACTTAAATAATATATATTTTTTAAGTTATTTGATCATAGCTTAAAGGTGCATCAAAATAGTAACCTTGACAATAATCTACACCAATCTCTTTTACTTGTTTATAAATTTCTTCATTTGATACAAATTCAGCAACAGTTTTAAAGCCAAATTTCTTTGTAAATTCTGTAATTGTTTTTACTATAATTTTTTGGTTTTCTGAAGAGTCAAGCTCTTTAATAAGTGAACCATCAATCTTTACAAAAGATATATCTAGATTTACAAGCATATTAAAGTTAGAGTATCCTGCTCCAAAGTCATCAACGCCTATTTGACAGTCATACTCTTTTAAACGTTTTATAAATTTAAAAACTTCAGAGAAATCTGAAATTTCTTCAGATTCTAAAATTTCAAACTCTAAAAGATGTGCAAACTCTTTATTCTCTTCAATTACATTATAAACATATTTCATAGTAGTCATACTAGCAATATCTTCAAAAGAGATATTAACAGCGACTCTTTTATTTTTATTTTTAATTAAATTAAATGCTTCTTTAATCATTATTTTGATTATATGAGGATAAAGTTTTGCTTTTTTTGCAATTTCTAAAAAGGTATATGGATTAACAACCGTGCCATCTTCTTCAATATATCTAATTAGTGCCTCATATTTATATATTTCTTTTGTTTGTGAATTTACAATTGGTTGAAAATATGCTTTAAAATTATGGTTTTTTACACCATTCTTAATCTTTTTAATCCATTTTATATTTTCTTCAAAAGATTCTTGAATATTAAAAGCATCGTTATATATTAGTATTGGTTCAAATTTTCTTCTTGCATAAGAAATAACTCTTTGCACATATTTAAAGGCATTATTTGAGTCACTTTTTGCTAAACCAATTGTCATATTTAAATCAATTTCATGTTCATTAATATAAACTGCATCTTTTTCAATATAATCTTCAAATTTTTTACATAAATCATATAAGTTTTGAATATCTCTATTAAAATCTCTGGATACAATTAAGAACTTATCTGCTTCAATACGATATAACATAAATTCATTTTTATTAAAAAACTTTTTAAGTGTATCGGCAAATTTTAGAAGGATTTTATCCCCATTTATTTCTCCAAAAAGGTCATTAATAGTTGAAAATTTATCAATATTAACCATAGCCATAAGGCCTTCTTTTGTTAATGCTAAGTCTTTTTGTAGTCTATTTCTATTAGGTAAGTGTGTCAAGTTATCAACATACAAATCTTTTAGCTCATGGTAAAGTAAAGATTGACTCATAAGTTGTAAAAGTTTTTTCATATCAATTGGTTTTAATACATATTTATCAACACCAATATCAATAGCTTCAAGTAAATATTCAGTATTAGAAAAAGCAGTAGCTACAATAATAGGGATATTTGCATTTATTTTTTTTATCTCTTTAATCATCTCAAGCCCATTCATAAGGGGCATATTAACATCTGTTATAATTAAATCAATTTCTTGTTCATGCTTTTTAAAAAGTTCTAAACCTTGTACTCCATTTTGAGCAACAAGTTGTTTTTTTGTAAAACCTTTTAGTATATTTAATGTAATTTCTCTTAGTGCAGCTTCATCCTCTGCATATAAAATAGTTATATTTTTTAAAATGGATACATTAGATATCATTAAGACTTACTCCAAACTTTTTAGGGTATAATTATTATACTATTTATTAAATAAATGTTTACTATTTTAGACATTTACTTTTTAATTATTAATATATTATTTTAGGATTATTAGTGAGTAATGTCAAGTGTGATCATTGTCATTTGGTTTTTGATGAGAGTGTAATGATTAATGAAAATAAATTAAATTTTTGTTGTAAAGGTTGCCAAGGTGTTTATCATCTTTTACAAGATGATGGTCTAGACTCTTTTTATGACAAATTAGGAAATAAAACAATCTCTCCCCCCTTGGAAGTCCAAGATGACACGAATAGATTTGATACGAAAAGTTTTGAAAATACATTTACAAGTATAAATAAGAATGGTTTTAAACAAATAGATCTGATTATTGAGGGAATACATTGTGCTGCATGTGTATGGTTAAATGAAAAAGTTTTATATAGTACAGATGGAATTATAAGTGCAGATATTAACTTTACAAATAATAAAGCAAAAATTATTTGGGACGAAGATAAAATTAAATTATCCCAAATAATCCTTAAAATTAGAAGCATTGGTTACAACGCCTATGCATATGATGCCTCAGTTGCAGATGAACAAGCAGCCCAATCAAAAAGAGATTATTTTATAAGAATGATGGTAGCAGTATTTGCTAGTGTAAATGTTATGATGTTAGGTGTTGCAAAGTATACAGGATTTTTTACTGGAATTGAAGATGAGATAAAACACTATATTCATGTGGCTGAATTTATTTTTACAACACCAGTTTTATTTTATTCTGGTTGGATTTTTTTTAAAGGTGCTTATTTTGGACTAAAAAATCGTATCTTAAATATGGATTTTTTAGTTAGTTCAGGAGCAACATTAACCTATATTTACTCTTTATATGTCATGTTTGGTGGTAAAGGTGAGAGTTATTTTGATTCTGTTACTATGATTATAACCTTTGTTTTAGTAGGAAAATATCTTGAAGTAATTGGAAAAAAATCTGCTATTGATACTTTAGATAAAATAAAAAGTTCAATTCCCCTTGAAGCTACTATTATTGAAGATGGTATTAAAAAAACAATTGCTTTAAATAATATAAAAATAGGGAATATCGTAGAAATTAGAAGTGGTGAAAAAGTTTGTATTGATGGAATAATCTTAAGTGGAGAAGGTTCTTTTGATGAATCAAGCCTAACAGGTGAATCTATACCAATTTTTAAAAAAATTGGTGATACTTTATTTAGTGGAACAATAAACAATGACGCACTAATTAGATATAAAGTGACAAAAACTTATAAAGATTCTACCTTAAATTCTATAGTAACACTTTTAGAAGATTCACTTAGTTCTAAACCTGAAATTGAATATAGAGCAAATGAAATATCAAAAGGCTTTACTTTAACTATTTTAGGTCTTTCTTTATTAACTTTTATAGTTTGGTATTTTTTTGGAATAGATTTAGGTTTTGATTATGAGGGCGTTAATCATTTTGAAAAATCATTTATTGTTTCAATATCTGTAATCGTAATTGCTTGTCCTTGTGCTTTAGCCCTAGCAACTCCAATTGCTAGTTTAATAGGTATCTCTCAGTTGGCAAAAAAAGGCTTATTATTTAAAGAAGCCAAGTTTATTGAGATTTTAGCAAAAGCAGACATTTTGGTAATGGATAAAACAGGAACTATTACAAAAGGTGAATTAAAAGTTAAAAAAAGCAATATTTTGGATGATAATATTCATAAATTAAATCTTCTTTATTCTTTACTTGAAGCTTCATCTCATCCAATTTCAAAATCAGTAAAAAAATATTTGAAAGAAGAATATAAAAATCTAGAAATAAAAAATATTATTGATGTTAAAAATATTCAAGCAAAAGGTATGATTGCTAAGTATAAGAATATTGATGGAAACTCTTTTGATTTAATTGGTGGAAATATGGAGCTTCTTAAACAAAATAATATAAATTATGAATTTAATAGTGCAAACTCAATATATATTTTTGCTATAAATAAAAAAATAATTGCAAGTTTTGAATTAGCGGATGAAATAAAAGAAGATGCGCCTGAGTTAATAAAAGATGCATTTAAAAATGGTCTAGAAGTAATTATGCTTACAGGTGATAATGAAGCAGTTGCAAAAAAAATAGCAGATGAAGTAGGAATTAATAAGTTTGTATCAAATATTGACCCAATTGGAAAAGCAAATTATATTAAAAAGTTAAAAGAAGAGGGCAAAATCGTTGTTATGGCAGGGGATGGTATAAATGATTCTGTAGCCTTAGCTAATGCTGATGTTTCTGTTGCTATGGGTAATTCCGCTGATATTACAATATCAGTTTCAGATATTGTTCTATTAAACAACTCTCTAAGTAGTTTACAATATGCCTTTAAATTATCAAGAAGAACATATAAGTTTATAAAACAAAACCTGCTAATATCTTTAGTTTATAATATGGTTACAATTCCTTTAGCAATGGCAGGATTAGTAATTCCACTTGTTGCAGCAGCTTCTATGAGTCTTAGTTCTTTACTTGTGGTTGCAAATTCATTGCGAATTAAATTAAAAAATGATTAACTTTATAAAATTAAAATATAGGAAAAAAAATGATTAATGACACTCTATCTATGATGCTATTTGTTGGCCTTATTATATCTTTTGTAATTCTTGGATTTTTTATTTGGGGGGCAAAGAATGGACAATTTGATGATAGTGAAAAAATGATGGGTGGACTTCTTTTTGATAGTGAAGAGGATTTAAATGATGCCATAAAAAAAGAAGAGAAGAAAAAAGAGATTAAAGTTGTAAAAAAAGAGCAAAAAAAAAGTGAATCACTTTCGTGATCCACTTTTAAATGAATAATTTGCTAATTAGAATGCAGCAATTTGTTTTGCTAAATCTTCAATGTCCGCGTCAGAAAGTCTTGCAACTTGACCTTTCATAACACCTTTCATAGCTCCACCATAAGAGCCATCTTTATAACCTTTTAAAGCAGCAACAGTTTTTTCAACTGGCCAACCTTTGATTACAGCAGATTTACCTAAAGCAGGCTTTTCAGCAGCCGCTCCATGACAACCAGCACATGGTGCAAAACTTGCAGCCATTAAAGATGCAGCAGCAATAATTGTTCCTATAACAATCTTTTTCATTAATTCTCCTTAAATTTAAAAGTAAATTTTAGCAATTTATTCTTTTATTAAACTTATAAATCCTCATTAAAACTCATTAGAATGGGAAGTGTAAAGATTATATTTTTTTATAATAAGATATTTAGACATCTTTTAATATAGTAAATTTTATAAAATTTAGGAAAAATAATGACTAAAAATAATTTACTTAATAATTCACATAATGAAGCAATTTTAGAAATTACTAATCTTCATTTTGGATATGACAAAAATAAATTAATTTATAAAAATTTTGATTTAAAAATTTTTGTGGGTGAACTTATTTCTATTGTTGGAAGTAGTGGAAGTGGAAAAAGTACTCTTTTTGAACTAATAAGCGGTAATTTAAAACCTTTAAAAGGCGAAATAAATACAAAAAGTATAAGTTCAATTTATCAAGACCCATATAGCTCTTTTCATCCAAGTTTTAAAATAATTGAACAAATAAAAGATGTGGTAAATTTAAATAAAATTGATTTTGAAAATGAGTTAAATATTTATTGTGAAGAATTATCTTTAGAAAAGAATTTTTTAGATAAAAAGCCTCATGAATTAAGTGGTGGTCAACTTCAAAGATGTTCTATATTAAGAGCCTTGTTAATGAAGCCTAAACTTTTATTAGTTGATGAACCAACTTCAGCTTTGGATAATGTAATAGCTTATGAAGTAATGAAGTTATTAGTTAAATATTTAAATAATTGTGCTATATTATTAATAACACATGACCTTACATTAGCTAAGTGGTGTAGTGATAAAATTATAAATTTAAATGAAAACTTGGAGTATATAAATGAGTAAGAAAGCATTAGTTTTACTTAATATGGGTGGAGCTAGAAGTAAAGATGAATTAAAAATGTTTTTAACAAATATGTTTAATGATGAAAATATTATTACATTAAAAAGTAATTTTTTAAGATCAATTATTGCAAAATTTATAGTAACATCAAGGCTTAATTCGGCTTGGAAAAACTATGAAGAGATTGGAAATGAATCTCCTATTAATCCTTTAACACAAAAGTTAGTAGAAAAGTTAAATGATAGTTTGGAAGATATTTATGTTTCTCAAGCAATGAGATACACTCCTCCAAGAGCGGATGAATGTATTAAACAATTGGAAGAAAAGGGAATTAAAGATGTAATTTTATTACCTTTATATCCTCAGTATTCAACAACAACTACAAAGTCATCTGTTGAAGAATTTATTGAATATTCAAATAACAAATTCAATATAGAAGTAATTGACCCTTTTTATAAAAATGATTTTTTTAATGAAGCTATCTTAGATACTATTATAAATACTGTAGAAGATTATAGTGAATATAATTTGATATTTTCAGCACATGGCTTACCTCAAAAAATAGTTGATAAGGGTGATCCATATCAAAAACATGTGCAAGAGCATGTTGAAATTTTATCAAATAAATTAAAAGAAAAAAATATAAACTTTAAATCAATCTCTTTGGCATATCAATCAAAAGTAGGTCCGATGAAATGGTTAGAACCAGCTCTTGATGAAAGTTTAAAAGATTTTAAAGATGAAAAAGTTTTAATCTATCCTATTGCTTTTATTGTTGATAATTCAGAAACAGATTTTGAACTTAGTATTGAATATAAAGAAGAAGCAGACAAAATTGGAATAAAAGATTATAAAGTGTGTAAATGTGTAAATTTTAATGATAAATTCATTGAAGCTATTAAAGATATTACAAAACTATCTTAAGTCAAATATTTTGATTTAAAATTTAGATTTAATTTAAAAGGATATTTCATGGAAGAGAATAAATTACTTTTAGAGCTTGCCTCAAAATCAATCGAATCAGAATTTGATTCTAGTATTGCTTTTGATAAAAAGAAATTACTTAATGAAAATCCTATTCTAAATGAAGTAAGAGCTTGTTTTATAACTCTTACTTTAAATGGCAAATTAAGAGGATGTATTGGTTCTTTACTTGCACATAGAACACTACTTGAAGATATTTTACATAATGCAAAATCAGCAGCATTTGCAGATTTAAGATTTGATAGATTGACAAAAAAAGAGTTTGAAAAAATTAAAATAGAAATATCTATTTTAAGTGTTCCAAGCGCTCTTGAATATTCTGATTTTAATGATTTAGAAAAGAAAATAGTTCCAAATGTTCATGGAGTTATTTTAGAACTAAATGGAAAAAAAGCAACTTTTTTACCTCAAGTTTGGGAACAACTTCCAACTTTCAATGAATTTATGGTTCATTTATGTAAAAAAGCAGGATTAGAACCAAATAAATTACCAGGACTTCCTAAAATACATACCTATGAAGCAAGAAAAATAAAGTAAAAAAATGCAATTTTATAAGGAATCAAAACAGGGTAAATTAACTTGTCTTTTATGTTCTTATTATTGTGATTTAAAAGATGGTCAAATTGGAGTTTGTGGAGTAAATAAACATCTAAATGATAAAGTTGAGTGTTTAGTTTATGGACACATTAGTGCTTTTAATATAGATCCAATTGAGAAAAAACCACTTTATCATTTTTTACCAACATCAAAATCTCTTTCACTAGGAACAGTTGGTTGTAACTTTCATTGTACTTTTTGTCAAAATCATGGAATATCCCAAGAAAAGAAAATTGATAAATCTACTTATACAAGTGCTTCTAAAGTAGTTCAAATTGCTTTAGAAAAAAAATGTGCTTCAATTTCATATACTTACAATGAACCAACAATCTTTTATCCTTATGCAAAAGATATAGCCCTTGAAGCAAAAAAATATGGAATCAAATCTGTATTTGTAAGTAATGGCTTTGAAAGTAGGGAAGTAATTGATGATATGATAGGTATTATTGATGCAATAAATGTTGATTTAAAATCTTTTAATGAAAAATATTATAAAAAATCCTTAGGAGGAAACTTACAACAGGTTTTAGATAATTTAATTCATATTCAGAAAAATGGAATTTGGCTTGAAATAACTACTTTGTTAGTTCCTACTAAAAATGATTCAAAAGAAGAAATAGTTAAAATAGTAAAATGGATAAAAGAAAATCTTGGAGTAAATGTTCCTTGGCATATTTCAGCTTTTCATCCAGATTTTAAAGAAAATAATCTTCCTAGAACTTCTTTTGAAAGTCTAAAACAAGCTTATGATATTGCAAAAGAAGAGGGTTTAAATTATGTCTATATTGGAAATATAGGATATGAAAATAGTACAATTTGTCCAGCTTGTTCCAAGAATTTAATTTCAAGAGAATATTTTAATGTAAAATCTTATGAATTAAAAGATGGGTTTTGTACAAGTTGTGGAGAAAAAATCAATGGAATTTTCTGGAAAAATTAGTAAAACATTTATTTTGAGGAGTTATTTATGCAGATTAGAAAAGCAGTTGTTTCGGGAAGTTTTTATCCAAATGATGAAAAAGAGATAAATAAATATATAGAACATTTTAACCAAAGCTTTTCAATAGATGAAGATTCTTCTTTAAAAAAAATAACTCCAAGAGCAATAATCTCTCCCCATGCAGGATATATTTATAGTGGATTCACAGCAAATTTAGCTTTTAATCTCTCTTCTAGAAAGCATAATTTTAAAAGAGTAATTGTAATAGGTCCTTCTCATAAAGTATATTTACAAGGCGCTTCGATCGCACTTTATGAGGAGTATGAAACACCTTTGGGAAATATAAAAATTGATTTAGAATATTCAAAAAGATTAAAAGAAAAATACGATTTTCTAGTTTTTGATGAAGAACTTCATTATGAACATTCAACAGAAACACAAGCTCCTTTTGTAAAAAAATATTTTAATGATTTAGAAATAATTGAAATAGTTTATGGGAAACTTGATTATAAATTGTTATCAAATCTTATAAATGAATTGTTAGAAGATAAAGATAGTTTTATTGTAATAAGTACAGATTTAAGTCATTTTTATACTTTAGATGAAGCTAAAAAACTTGATAATATTTGTTTAAATGCAATTATAAAAAAAGATTTAGAACTTTTTGAAAAAGGATGTGAAGCTTGTGGAATGACTGGTGTAAAAGCAATGATAAGTTCATGCTTAAGAAATAATTTAACAACTAAAATGTTACACTATTGTACAAGCTATGATAGAAGCAAAGATGATTCAAATGTTGTTGGCTATACTTCTATTTTAATTGGTATGTAAAAAAGGAAAAAATAGTATATGTTATTTACTCTAAAAAAAATTATCTCTGCGTTTTTAATGCCTGTTTCAATTGGACTTATGCTCTTTTTCATAGGTTTGATTTTTTTATATAGCAAAAACTATAAAAGAGCAAAATTTTTTTTATCCTTCTCTTTTCTATGGATAGCAATTATTGCTTATGCTCCTTTTTCTAATGCCTTAATTAAACCTTTAGAAAATCAATATAACGCTTACAATAAAGTTGATTCTAGTATAAATTATGTTTTAGTTTTAGGTAGTGGACATGTAACTAATGAAAAAATATCCGAAATATCTCAACTTTCAAACAGTGCTTTAATGAGAATAAGTGAAGGTATTAGAATATATAGACAACTAAAAAATGCAAAAATTATATTTTCAGGTTATGAAGGCACTGATATAACACCCCATGCAATTATTGCAAGAAAAGTAGCTATTTCTTTAGGCATTCCAAGAAAAGATATTTTAATTCTAGAAAATGTAAAAGATACAAAAGAAGAAGCCCAAACAATAAAAAGAACACTTGGAAATGAAGCTTTTATTTTAGTAACATCAGCTTCTCATATGCCAAGGTCAATGAAAATCTTTAAAAGTGAAAACTTAAATCCAATAGCAGCGCCAACAGATTTCCTATCAAAAAAAGATGCTAAGATTTTAAGTAAATTTAGTGCAAAAGAGATTAGAAAAACAGAACTCGCTATGCATGAATATATAGGCATTCTTTGGCATAGTATTATTGAAAAAATTAAATTTTATGTAAATTGATAATTCCTTATAGTATAATGCGCACAATATGAAGGTGTATATTAAATAATGAATAAAATTTTAGAAATAGAGAATCTTTCTTTCTCTTATGATAAATTAAATGTTTTAGAAAACATAAACTTAGATATTTTAAATGATGACTTTTTAGCAATTATAGGTCCAAATGGTGGAGGAAAATCAACATTATTAAAGCTAATGCTAGGACTTTTAAAAACTAAAAATGGAAAAATAAAAAAATATATAAAAAATGAACTATTAGCTTATGTTCCTCAAAATACAAATTTAAATACTGATTTCCCAATAACAGCTTTAGAAGTTGTTCTTATGGGACATACTCCAATTTCAAAACAATTTTTTGGATATAGTAAAGATGATATTTCTTGTGCTATGGGCTCTTTAGAAAAAGTTTCTATGCAAGAGTTTGCAGATTCTAAAATTGGTGATTTAAGTGGAGGTCAAAGACAAAGAGTCTTTATAGCTCGAGCACTTTGTTCTAATCCTGAAGTTATGCTTTTAGATGAACCAACTGCGAGTATTGATGTAAAAGGGCAAAAAGAGATTTATGAGTTGTTAAAACAACTTAACGAAAAAATTGCAATTGTTGTTGTAAGTCATGATATTTCAGTTTTATTAAATTATGCGAAAAATGTAGCACATGTGAATAAAAATTTAGTTTACCATCATTTAAAAAGTATTGAACAGAATGTTGATAATGAAAATGAACATTTATGTGAAGTGGAGCTTTTGTCAGCTTTAGGTAAAAAACAAGTTTGTTGTAATCATACGCATAAGTAAAAATGAATAAAATATATAAAATAATTAAGAGGAAAAAATGCTAGAAGCTTTACAATATGATTTTATCCAAAATGCACTACTAGCAGGTATCTTAGTCTCACTTGCTGTAGGAATAATTGGCTCACTAGTTGTAGTTAATAAAATCACTTTTTTAGCAGGTGGAATGGCGCATAGTTCATATGGTGGAATTGGACTTGCAATTTTTTTAGGACTTCCTATTTTATTTGGAGCTACGGTATTTGCTGTTATAACTGCAATAATAATTGCAACAATAACTTTAAAAAACAAAGGTAGAATAGATTCTATTATAGGAATTATGTGGGCTTTTGGAATGGCTATTGGGATTATATTTGTTGATATGACCCCTGGTTATAATGTAGATTTGATGTCTTATCTTTTTGGCTCTATTATTGCAGTTTCACACGAAGATATTATATATTTAGCTATTTTAGATGTTTTTATTATTGGACTTGTTCTTTTCTTTTATAAACAAATTTTAGCAGTTTCATATGATAGTGAGTTTGCAAGTTTAAGAGGAATTAATATAAAGTTCTTTTATACTCTTATTTTAATTCTTGCAGCTTTGTGCGTTGTTGCTGCAATAAAAGTTGTAGGACTTATTTTAGTAATTGCACTTTTAACTATTCCTACATATTTAGCAGAAATGTTTGTTAAGAAATTATCATCTATGATGATTCTAAGTTCAATACTTGCTACGTTTTTTACTCTTATTGGTTTGATGATATCTTACTTTTATGATATAAGCTCTGGAGCTAGTATAATTATTGTTGGTGTATTTACACTATTACTTGTCAAATTGTTAGGAAAAAAATGAACGAAAAAATTGAATTAGGAAGTTTAAATACTTTAAGAATAAATAGGGTTTCAGAACCAGGAATTTACTTAATAGCAGGAGATGAAGAAGAAGTTTTACTTCCTAATTGTTATGTAACAAAAGAAATGGATATAGATTCTACTTTAGAAGTTTTTATATACACAGATAGTGAAGATAGATTGGTTGCTACAACCTTAAAACCATATGCTATGAAAAATGATTTCGCTTCTTTAGAAGTTGTTGATACTGCTAATTTTGGTGCTTTTTTGGATATGGGTTTACCAAAAGATTTATTAGTCCCTAAAAATAAGCAAAAATCAACTTTTAATATTGGCGATATTAAAGTAATAAAAGTTTTAGAAGATGATAAAACAAATAGGCTAATAGGAAGTGAAAAATTTGATCTTAGTAAAGAGCCTGATGATTTAGAAAAAAATGATGAGGTAGAAATTATTTTATATACTAAAACTCCTCTTGGCTTTAAAGTTATTGTAAATAACAAATACGAAGGTTTAATTTACCATAATGAAATATTTGAAAATATTCAAATTGGTGATAAAAAAAGAGCTTATGTTAAATTCTTAAGAGAAGATGGAAAAGTAGATATAAGCTTACAAAAAATTGGTGTAAAAAAAAGTGATGACAATCCGTCAAAAGTTTTAAATATTTTAGAAGAAAATGGCGGAGAATTAGGTTTTACTTATAAAAGTGATGCTGAAGATATTAAAGATGTTTTTGGAATGAGTAAAAAAGCATTTAAAGCTTCTTTAACAAAGCTAATTGAAGATGAAAAAATCACTTTATTAGAAGATAAAATAAGTATGAAAAAGTAAGAAAGATTAGGATAAAATAATTGTTTTAATTAGTAAAATAATTAAAAAAATTAGATATACTAAATTTAATAAAATTTAATACAAAAGGAAAAATATGGCAAACACTAGTTTAAAAGGTAATCCCGTAGAATTAGCAGGAAATGAAATTAATGTTGGTGATAAAGCACCTATTGTTAATGTTGTAGCTCAAAATTTATCAGATGTTCAAGTTGGTGGTAAGGCTCAAATTATTGTAGTTGTACCTTCTTTAGATACAGCAGTTTGTGCAGCTGAAACTAGAAAATTTAATGAAGAAGCTGCAAAAACAGATGCAGAAGTTGTAGTTGTTTCAATGGATTTACCATTTGCAATGGGAAGATTTTGTACAACTGAAGGAATTGAAAACTTAACAGTTGGAAGTGACTTTAGAAATAAAGATTTCGCAAATGCTTATGGAGTTTTAATTAAAGATGGTCCTTTAGCAGGTGTTACTTGTAGAGCAATTTTTGTTACAAATGCCGAAGGTACTGTTACATATAAAGAAATTTGTCCTGAAATTACAGAAGAACCAAATTATGAAGCTGCTTTAGCTGCTATTAATTAATAAATCTACTAAAATTACTTTTAAAGGGAAAAGATTTAATCTTTTCCCTTTTTTTATTTCTAAAATTACTCTATTTTGATAGATGTCAATTACATTTTAAAAATTAAATAATATAATCATTAAAATTTATATCAAGGATTAAAATGTCAACAATTCAAACAACACAAACAACAATGTTAAAAGGTAATACAGTAAGCTTAAGTGGTGCAGAGTTAAACATAGGAGACATAGCTCCTATAGTAAATATAGTTGCAAAGGACTTATCAGACTTTCAAGTAGGAGGTCAAAAAGGAAAAGCACAAATTCTTGTAGTAGTACCTTCTTTAGATACAGCAGTTTGTGCAGCAGAAACTAGAAAGTTTAATGAAGAAGCTGCAAATATAGAAAATGCTGAAGTAACCGTAGTATCAATGGACTTACCATTTGCAATGGGAAGATTTTGTACAACTGAAGGAATTGAAAACTTAACAGTTGGAAGTGATTTTAGAAATAAAGATTTTGCAAACACTTATGGAGTTTTAATAAAAGATGGTCCTTTAGCAGGTGTTACTTGTAGAGCAATTTTTGTAATTAATGCCTCAGGTGTAATTACATATAAAGAAATTTGCCCAGAAATAACAGAAGAACCAAACTATACAGGGGCTTTAAGTGCAGCTAAAGATGCAACATCTACATCTTGTTGCGGAACTTGTCAATAGTCAAGGTTTTGATTAATACATATTGATATAATTCTTATTATATTTACAAAGGGTTTGCCTTTTTGGTAAACCCTTTTTTATTTAGGAGATTATATGTTTAAAGCAAATTTAAATGACCTTCCTTTGAAGGAAGAAGAAACTGGACTTAAATTATGGTATAAAAAATTTAAATCCCAACCCCATCAACCTTTTTTTTCAAATGGAATAATATTTTTTATTCTATTTATGTTTTTACTTTTACTTTCATATTCAAATGTAATTGTTCTAAATAATTCTTTATTAGATTATCATGGATATACGATGATTTATGTGGTATTTATTCAGTTTTTCTTAGGCTTTTTATTTGTTGTTTTCCCAAGATTTTTAATGCAAGCAGAAATACACTCAGATATTTATATGAAACATTTTTTATTATATTTTGTCTCTTCTCTTGGAATACTTATCTCTTTGTTTCTTTCTTCAAATATTTTTATTTTATTTGTAGTAGGACTATTTTTTACTCATATTTTTAGTTTTAGACTTTTATTATCAATTCATAAAAAAAGTATAGTTGATGCAAAAAATGACACTAAATGGGTACTTATATTTTTTGCTTTTGGAATTCTTAGTAATTTATTATTTATTATTTCTTTATTTGATTTCCAATATGCACATATTTTTAAACAAATAGCTATAAATGCAGGTTTTTATCTCTTTTTATTTGGAATAGTTTTTACAATATCACAAAGAATGATTCCTTTTTTTACATCTATGAAAGTGCAAGGATATAAAGTAAATAAAAGTAAAAAACTTATGGAAATCGTATGTACTCTTTTATTGTTAAAAGTTGTAATTCTAAGTTTTGGTGATCTTAGATTTAATCTAATTTCTGATATTCCTCTATTTGTAATTTTTGTAAAAGAACTTTATAGATGGAAATTACCTTTATTTAAGACTGTTGCTATTATGTGGGTACTTTTTTTATCTCTTTATTGGATACCTTTTGCATTTTTTATTTCAATTATAGAATCACTAAATGCAATTTTCGAAACAGGATTTATTTTTGAAAAAGCAGTTATTCATACTATCTCTTTAGGATATTTTTTAACTGTATTAATAGGTTTTGGAACAAGGGTTGTTTTAGGACATTCAGGACAAACTCCCCATGCTGATAAATTTGCAATAGCTATTTTTATTGCAATTCAAATAGTTGCTTTTTTGAGAATTTTTGCTTCAATTAGTACAAATTTTACTCTTAGTTTTAATTTGGACTATCTCTTTTTTATAAATTTAAGTTCGATTCTTTTAATCCTAGGCTTACTAGTTTGGTCATCAAGATATTTAAAAATCTTATTAAAGGGCAATTAAATATAAAAACACTAAACATATCCTTAACACTAGTCTTATAAAATACAAAAAGATTAGAGAAAGGATATTTATGAATATAATAAAAAAACCTTCGTGGCAAATTAGTGAAAATGAAGTGACTCCAAAAGAGATTTTTGAAAAAAGAAGAACTTTTCTAAAATTAGGGGCTGCTTCAATGATTGCAAGTAGTTCTATTATTGAGGCTTTAGCAAAAGATAATATACCTGTGCCAAATTTACAATTTATAAAAGATAAAAATCCAAATAATTTAGAACTAAATACATATGAACAAATATCTTCATATAATAATTTTTATGAATTTACGACTTCAAAAGAACGTGTAAAAGATATGGCACATACTTTAAATACAAATAATTGGAAAATTGAAATTGATGGTTTAGTTGAAAAACCATTTGAAATAGATTTTGAAGATTTATTAAAAAAAGTTACATTACAAGAAAGAATTTACAGATTTAGATGTGTTGAAGGTTGGTCTATGGTTGTTCCTTGGAATGGCTTTACCTTAGCAGATTTAATTAAAATTGCTAAACCTTTATCTAGTGCAAAATATGTAAGATTTGAAACACATTATGATGATGATATGTTTCCAGATCAAGCAAGAGGAGTTTTTGGAACAATAACTTATCCTTATGTTGAAGGTCTTAGAATGGATGAAGCTATGAATGATTTAACTCTTATGGCTGTTGGACTTTATGGTTCAAGAATGCCAAAACAAAATGGTGCACCTCTAAGATTAGTTGTTCCTTGGAAATATGGTTTTAAATCAATTAAGTCAATTTCAAAAATATCATTTGTAGATAAAGAACCTTTAAATTCATGGAAAGAACAAAATGCTAAAGAGTACGGATTTTTTGCTAATGTAAATCCTAATGTTGATCATCCAAGATGGTCTCAAGCAAAAGAGAGGGTTTTAGGTAAATTTTTTAAACAAAAAACCTTAATGTTTAATGGTTATGAAGAAGAAGTAGCTTCTTTATATAAAGGAATGGACTTAACAAAGTTCATTTAAAAATAGAGCAAAAAGAATAAAATATGAAAAGAATTTTACTATTTATTATTATCTTATTACCTTTGGGATTTTCTTTATATGAATTATTTATTTTACAAAATGTTAAAGACCCTATAAAGTATATTTATACTTTTACAGGAGTATCAGCAACAGTAATTCTTTTTGCTTCAATAAGTATTTCATTAATTAAAAAGTGGATAAATCTACTTAAGTATAGAAGAATGATTGGTCTTTTTGGTTTTTTTTACGCTTTTTTGCATTTTCTAAATTTTTATATTTTGGATGCCGAATTAGATTTTTCATTTGTAGTAAAAGAGACTTTGGATAAACCTTTTATATATTTAGGAATGCTTGCCTTTTTTATTCTTATTTTTATGGCAAGTACATCAACAAAAACACTTTTTAGAAAATATAATAAATATCATAAATTAGTTTATTTTGCATTAATTTTAATTACTATTCATTTTGTAATGGCTCAAAAATCTCTTACAATAGTTCAACTTATTTATATTTTATTAATTCTTTTTATTTCATATTTTAAGCTCTTACAACAAATTATTAAAAATAATATTCCAAATAATATTACTAGGTAGTTTAGTAGTGTATTAACTTAATTTAACTCCATTTTAATTCCATTTAGAATAGAATCATGTAAATAAGTATGGAGAAAACAATGAATAACCTCACCATAGGTAAAAAACTTGGAATCATAATTTCTTTGATTTCCTTTCTGGCATTAATAATTGGCTTTTTGGTTTTATATTATCAAAAGGTTCACTTAGAAAATGAGACATATAAATTGACATCAAAAGAACTTAAACTTATGTCAGAATATAATATTGATGCAAAATTTAGTGTAGGTATTTCAAATGCTGTTTCAATAGCAAATGATGGAATGATAAAAAAATCACTTAGAGATAATAACAGAGAACTTGCAATTGAATCATTAGAAAATCTTAGTATTACTATGAAAGAATCAACAGATTTTAAAAACATAAAAGTTCATATTCATACAAAAGATAATAAATCTTTTCTAAGAGCTTGGAAGAGCGAGAAATTTGGAGATGACTTAAGTAGTTTTAGACATAGTGTTGTAAAAGTTAACTCATCAAAGCAAGGAATAAATAGCTTTGAAATGGGGAAAGCAGGTTTATCAATAAGATCAGTAATACCTATTTTTGATAATGCAGAGCATTTAGGATCTTTAGAGTTTATCCAAGGTTTAAATTCTGTATCTAAAATATTTAATAAAGAGGGCAAAGGTTTTCTTCTTTTAATGGATAAAAGACTTACTAATGTTAAGCAGTTTAATTCTGAAAAAGTTTATAAAAACAATTATATTATTTCTCAAAAATTTGTAAATAAAGACTTCTTAGATGCGGCTAAAAATATAGATATTGATGCTCTTTTAAAAGATAAAATGTATCTTGATGAAAAGTTTCTTTATACCTATTCTGAAATAAAAGATTTTAGAGGTGAGAATCTTGGAATTGTTTTATTAGCAAGTCCAATGAAAATAGTTAGAACAGCAGTTGAACATTCTCAAGTTATAATAAATACTGCTTTGATTCTAATTGTTTTACTAATTATATTTATTCTTATATCTGTTAATATATTTGCAAGAAAAATTGTTATTTCGCCTTTAAAAATTCTAAATGAAGGAATCAAAGGCTTAATTCAAAATAATTCAAAAAATTCATCAATGCGAGTAGAAAAAAAATCAAATGATGAGTTAGGTGAAGTTGTTGATAGTTTTAATCAATATTTACAATCAATTGAAGATGGTATTAAACAAGATGGAAAAGTAATTGATGAAGCTATAGATATTGTAGAAAAAGCAAAACATGGTTTCTATAATTATGATATAAAAGAGCATGCTAATTCTTCACAAGTTGAAGAACTTAAAATAAAAGTGAATGAAATGCTTAATGTTACTAAAGAAAATATGTCAATAATTACAAATGCTCTTATTGAATTTGGTAATGCAAAATATGATTTTACAATTGATGCAAAAAGTTCAGGAAATGTAGGTTCTTTAATTAAAGGTACAAATTCACTAGGAACTTCTGTATCTGAGATTTTATGTATGATTGATAATGCTACTAAAAGACTCTCTTCAAATGCTGAAGAACTTGCAGAAACTTCAGAAGAACTTTCAGCTTCTTCAACACAACAAGCTGCCTCATTAGAAGAAACAGCAGCTGCAATTGAAGAAATTACTTCGACAATAACTCAAACAGATAAAAAAACAAATGTAATGTTACGTATTGCAGAAGACTTGAAAATGACAAGTAAAGAGGATGATAAATTAGCACATAAAACTGGAAAATCAATGGAGGACATTGATCAAGCAACAAAAGATATAGTTGATGCAATTACAATTATTGATCAAATTGCATTTCAAACTAATATCCTTTCATTAAATGCCGCAGTGGAAGCTGCAACAGCAGGCGAAGCAGGAAAAGGTTTCGCAGTTGTAGCAGGAGAGGTAAGAAATCTTGCAGCAAGAAGTGCAGAAGCTGCAAAAGAAATTAAAGATTTAGTAGGATATGCCCAAAATAAAACTAAAGAGGGGAAAGAAACTGCTGATATTATGGTTGAAAGTTTTAGTTCTCTTAGTAAAAAAGTTCAAGAAGTTACAGATTTAGTTATTGAGGTTTCATCTGCAACTAATGAACAAAAACTAGGAATGACTCAAATTAATGATGCTGTTAATCAATTAGATAAGGCAACTCAAGAAAATGCAAGTGCCTCTGAAGCTGTATCTAATAAGGCAATGGCACTTAGTGAACTTTCAGCACAACTTGTATCTGTGATTAATAGAACATCTTTTGATAAAACAAAAGCAAAAGCAGTATGTGACGTGAATTTAGTATTTGATACTACAAAACTTAAACTAGATCATATACATTTCAAAGAGGTAAATTTTGATAAGTTAGGTAATGGTCAAAAATGGACTGTGAAAAATCATCATGAATGTGATTTAGGTAAATGGATAGATGTACATAAAAATGAAGTCTTTGCTTCTGGGTCTGATTGGGATGCTTTATTAAAAGCGCATGAAGATGTACATAAAAATGTTCAAGAATATATTAATATTGATTCTGTAAATAAAAAAGATGAGAGATTAATGATAATTGCAAATGATGTGGAAGAGAGTACAAATAAAGTATTTGAATATATTGATAAAATTAAAGAACATAATTGTGAAGAGTTAAAATTTGAAAGAGGACGAGATGTTGTAGGTTCTAAAACATCTGCTCCTTTAGAGTACCATAAACAAATTAATGAATATAAAAAAGAAGAATCAACAAATAATAGAACTATTGCAAAAAGTACTTACGAAAAGACGAAATCAAAAAATACAATTTCAAAGCCAAGAGTTATAAAAGCTGAAAAAAGTGAAAGTAATGATGACTGGGAAAGTTTTTAAAAAATAAGTATTTAATAAGAAGTTAACCCTTTGTTAACTTTTTGTTACTTTATGATTAATTCGCAAGGTGTATAATTTTTACATGGATTAAGAAGCCCTGCGAAGCTTCTTTAAGATTTAAAAACTGCGAATTTTTAAGTTTTCCGAAATAATGTTTCCTTGTGTTATAAAGCTCCTTTTACAGGAGCTTTTTTTTTGCCTATTATTTTATTAGTTAAAAATTTAAAAGCTTTTGCTATTAATTATTTATTAACCTTTTGTTACTTTATGATTAATTTGTAAGGTGTATAATTTTTACATGGATTAAGAAGCCCTGCGAAGCTTCTTAAAAAGATTTAAAAACTGCGAATTTTTAAATTTTCAAAAAATAATGTTTCCTTGTGTGTAAAAAGGCCCCTTTTTTAAGGGGCTTTTTTTTTGCTAAAATTTATTGAAAAATTAATATCAAATGAAAAATCTTTATGCTAATATTCGCCAATGAAAAAACTCCCAATGAATACTAATTAGATGCCATTATCAAATTTAAATAAAGAACAATTAAGTGCTGCAACTTGTAGAAATGGATATAACCTTATAATCGCAAGTGCAGGGACAGGAAAGACTTCTACAATTGTAGGAAGAATTGGAAATTTGATTAATAATGGAGTAAAACCAGAAGAAATTTTACTTCTGACTTTTACAAATAAAGCTGCTGCTGAAATGGTCTTAAGAGTTGCAAAGTTTTTTGGAAAAGACATTGCAAAAGAGATTATGGCAGGAACCTTTCATTCTGTTTCTTATAAACTATTAAAACAATTAGACGTAAATATTACTTTAAAACAACCAAATGAATTGAAAACACTATTTAAATCTTTATATGAAAAAAGAGTTTTTTATGATAGAGCTGAAGATGCAAACCCTTATGATGGTGGGTATTTATATGATTTATACTCTTTATACTTAAACTCAAATGAGGGTGAAGAGTTTGGGTTTTGGATAAAAGAAAAAAATTCTGCCCATGAGATTTATACAGCTATTTATGAAGATGTAGTAATCGAATTTAATGAATTAAAAATAAAATATGGCTATGCAAACTTTGATGACCTTTTAACTATTATGCTTGGAATTTTAAAAGAAAAAGAGTTTAATTTTCAAGAAATACTTGTAGATGAATATCAAGATACAAATCCTTTACAAGGTAGATTATTAGATGGGTTTAAACCAAAATCACTTTTTTGTGTAGGTGATTATGATCAAAGTATATATGCTTTTAATGGTTCGGATATAGGAATAATCTCGACTTTTTCAACTAGATACAAAGATGCAAGTGTTTTTACTTTAAGAAAAAACTATCGCTCTACTAAGCCAATATTAGAGTTAGCAACAAGAGTAATAGAACATAATGAAAGAGTGTATGAAAAAAATCTTGAAGTAATGAGACATGATGATACAATTAAGCCAAAACTTTTGGAGTTTACGGAGCTTTTCCAGCAATATCATTATATCTCTGATCTAATTTCAAAAAGTACAACTCCTCATAATGATATGGCAATTATATATAGAAATAATTCAAGTGCAGATGGAATTGAAGCAAATTTAAGAGAGTATGGGATTCCAGCAAAAAGAAAAGGTGGAATGTCTTTTTTTGATTCAGTTGAAATAAAATTTGTTTTAGATGTTTTAGTAATGCAATTATCCCACAATGATATGATGGCTTTTATTCATGTACTTGAACATGGGAAAGGTATTGGAAAAGCAATTGCAAAAGATGTTTTTGATGCTTTAATAAAACTAGGTCATGGAGATATGTTCAAAGGTCTTTTTACTCCTGATGATACAATTAAAAATCCATACAAAACTAATAGAGTGAAAAATATTCAGCTTGGACTTTTTGATGATTTTATAGAGTTAGGTTCAGTTTCTAAATTTAAAGATTGTAATTTTGAAGAAGCATTTTTATCTAATCCAATCTTAAAACATCCCAAACTTTCTGTTGATGGAGCTAAATATATTTATGATTTTTATTTACTTATTAAACAATTAAGACGTACTAAGAATCCTGATTCTTTAGTTACTTCTATAACAGGTTCTATGATGTATTCAAAAATTAAAGAGTTTCTAGCAATAAAAAGAGCAACACAAAAAGATGGAACAGTAAACCCAACTCAAAAAGCAAAAGGTCTTGCAAAAATAAATAGAAAAGTAATGCTAATAAAACAGCTATCAAGAAACTTTCATGATCTTTCAAAGTTTGTAAACTCAATGATCTTAGGTGGAAGTGAAATGAGTGAAGGAGAAGGGGTGAACCTTCTTTCTGTTCATGCTAGTAAAGGATTAGAATTTAAAGAAGTTTATGTGATTGATCTTATGGATGGAAGATTTCCTAATAGAAAGCTAATGAGTAAAGGTGGAAGTTTAGAAGAAGAGAGACGGCTTTTTTATGTAGCTGTTACAAGAGCAAAGGATATTTTGTATTTATCTTATGCAAAATATGACAAGATAAAAAAGATGGATTTTATACATTCTCCTTTCTTAAAAGAAGCAGGATTAATTAAAAAACCTGATTAATAAAAGAAGCTGATTACTTTTCAAAGAAAAATAAAATTGAGTCAAAGTTGAGACATTGTTTTGATACCATAACTAAAATTTTATATTTAGGATGGTTTAATGAGCGAAAATACTATTTCACAAATTGGTAAGACGATTTCAACTAATATTGATTTAAAATTATGTCAAAAAGAAGCTTTGCAGAATATAGCACTTTCAATGAATGAAATAAATATTTTACTTAATAATGAAAAAGTAAGAGAAAAATTAGTAAAAAATGAACTAAAATTAACTAAAAATTCTAAAAACAATGATTTATTAAACTATTCACTTTCAATAGAAAAAAATATTAAAAAACTAACTCTATTTTTAGAAATCTTAAAAAATAAAGAAAGAGTTTTAGTTTTTGATACAAAGAGATATTTTGAATCTTTAAAAGAGATAGATTTATCTGAACCTATTTCTCATCTGTAAAACACTTTTTTAAAATCTAAAAATAAACCTTTTTTAGCTATAATCGCGAATATTTTATAAAAAACAACGCAATTAATATATAGGAATTTAAATGAGTAATAAATATGAACCATCAAAAGTAGAAGATAAGTATTACAAAATCTGGGAAGAGAGAGATTATTTCGAAATTGAGGGAAATAAATCAATTCAAGAGTGCGATGAAAATGGTAAACAAAAAACATTTTCTATAATGATGCCACCTCCAAATGTAACAGGAAGTTTACATATTGGACATGCCCTAACTTTCACGCTACAAGATATTATTACTAGATATAAAAGAATGGATGGTTTTAAAACTCTTTGGCAACCAGGAACTGATCATGCAGGTATTGCTACACAAAATGTTGTTGAAAAACAACTTTTAAGTGAAGGTACTACAAAAGAAGAGCTTGGAAGAGAGAAGTTTTTAGAACGAGCTTGGAAACAAAAAGAGACAAGTGGTGGGAATATAGTTCACCAAATGAGAAAACTAGGAGTAACTCCTGCTTGGAAGCGTGAGAGATTTACTATGGATGAGGGTTTAAAAGAGGCTGTTAAAGAAGCTTTTGTAAGTTTATACAATGAAGGTCATATCTCTCAAAATAATTATATGGTAAATTGGTGTACGCATGATGGAGCTTTATCTGATATTGAAGTTGAACATGAAGAAGTTAATGGTAAGTTTTATCATATGATTTATAAATTTGCAGATGGAAGTGGACATCTTCAAGTTGCAACTACACGACCTGAAACATATTTTGGTGATACAGCTATTATGGTTCATCCTGACGATACTAGATATACTGATATTGTAGGACGTGAAGTTCTTTTACCTCTTACAAATAGAACAATAAAAGTAATAACAGATTCTCATGTTGATATGGAGTTTGGAACAGGTGTTGTAAAAGTAACACCAGCTCATGATCAAAATGACTACGAAGTAGGGAAAAGACATAATTTAGAGTTTATAAAAGTGTTTGATGAAAAAGGTATTTTAAATGATTATGCACAAGAGTTTGCTGGTTTAGAAAGATTAGAAGCTAGAAAACCAATTGTTGAAAAACTTCAAAAAGAGGGTTATATAGTAAAAATTGAAGAGCATGTTCATCAAGTAGGACATTGTTATAGATGTAAAAATATTGTAGAACCTTTTATTTCACAACAATGGTTTTTAAGCTCAGATATGGCTCAAGAATCTATTAAAAAAACAAAAGAGACTACAAAACAAAGAGCAGAAGATGGAACTCATAATGGAACACTGTTTCATCCTTCTCATTGGATAAATTCATATACAGCTTGGATGGATGAATTAAGACCTTGGTGTATTTCTAGACAACTTTGGTGGGGACATAGAATTCCAGTTTTCACTTGTACAAACCCAGCTTGTAATCATCAATGGGCTGATAAAAATGATGAACCAGAAGCTTGTCCTAAATGTTCAAGTAAAGAATACACGCAAGACCCTGATGTTTTAGATACTTGGTTCTCATCAGCACTTTGGGCTATGTCTCCATTAGGTTGGGGAAATAATGGAAAACTTGAGGATCTTTATAGCAAAACAGATGAAGCTGATTTTTATCCAAACTCTTTATTAATTACAGGCTTTGATATTATGTTCTTCTGGGTAGCTCGTATGATGATGATGGGTGAACACTTTAAAAAAGAGTTACCTTTTGAAGATATTTATATGCATGCTCTAGTTCGTGATGAAACTGGTGCTAAAATGTCTAAATCAAAAGGAAATGTAATTGATCCTTTAGATATGGTTGAAGAACATAGTGCAGATATTATTAGATTTACATTAGCTTATTTATGTGTTCAAGGTAGAGATATTAAACTTGGGGCTAAAAATTTAGAACAGTTTAGAAACTTTACAAATAAACTTTATAATGCAAGTAACTTTTTACAGTTAAATGTAGATACTTTCCCTGATTTAAATGATATTGAAATTAAAACTCCACTTGGTATTTATATGCAAAGTAAATTAAGTGATACAGTTGATGAATTAAGAGTTGCACTTGATACTTACAAATTTAATGAAGCGGCAAGTGTTTTATATAAATTTGTATGGAATGAATTTTGTGACTGGGGAATTGAGTATGCTAAGGCTTCAAAAGATTCAGTAGTTGAATTAGGGGCAATCTTCAAAGAAACACTTAAAATGACATCTCCATTTATGCCATTTATTTCAGATTTCCTATATCATAAATTATCAGGAACAAGTTTAGAAGAGGGTGAATCTTTAATGATTACAAAATTCCCTAAAAATATATCTAAAAATAAAGAGATTGAAGATATGTTTAGTATTATTGAAGAGGCAATTACTAGTGTTAGACGTGCAAAAGTAATTATTGATATGGGTAATAGTAAGATTGAAAAAGCATATATAAAATTAGATAAAAAAATTGATACAAATATGGCAAAACCTTTTATTGAAAGACTTGCAAAAGTTGGAAATATAGAGTTTGTTGATGCAAAAATTGAGAATTCAATCACTGATGTTAGTAATAATCTTGAGGTTTATCTTCCAACTTCTGAAATTGATATGAGTCCAATTATTGATAAGTTAACAAAACAAAAAGAGAAAACTAAAAAAGAGTTTGATAAACTAAATGGAATGCTTTCAAACGAAAGATTTGTAGCAAATGCACCTGAAGCTGTTGTTCTTGAAAACAAAAAAGCTTTAGAAGAAGCAAGAGTAAAATTAGAAAAAATTGAAAATGAATTAGAGGCTATTTCTTAATAGTTAAAAATAGAAAATAAAAAAGGAAGAAAATGGCTAAATATTTTGGGATGATAACACTTATAATAGTTTCGCTATTTTTTTCCTCTTGTGTACCAACTAAGGATGAGGTTAAAAGTGTTTTTCAAACAAATTCAGCCACTTCTATTAAAAATGACTCAAAAGACTTACTAAAGCTTTTAGTAAAATTTAAAAAAAAGCTTGATAAAAGAAACCCAAATAATTTTAGTAAAAAACTAGAATCAAAAATTAACAAAACTATTAAAACAGAAAATAAAAAATTGTACTTAAGATATAAAGATAATGTTTTAAAGAATTACAAAGATTATCTACAAATTGCTTTTAGTAAAGGTGAAGTCTTCCCTAGAAATGATTATTTAGTTTTAGGATTGTATTATTTAATTGACTCTTCTTATGAAATGGATGATGGACATAGATTAACTGCTTTGCAATATGATAAAATTAAGTTAAGTAAGTTGTATAAAAACTTACAAATAATAAAATGGAAAATAAAAGTAGATAAGGATCTTAACGAAGATTATTTATTTTTAACATGGCAAAATAATTGGCAAATTCAATTAGAGAAAAAATTAAAAAACAATGAAAAATTATCTTTAGATGAAATAAAAATGCTAAAAGCAATTAATGAAAATACTGAGACAATGTTTGATTCTTCTAATTTTTCTTTTGAGGTTATCTTAACCCAAATGCTTGATAGAGTAGGGGATTCTTTAAGGGCTCTTGGAGAAGAGCCTCAAAACTTAAGTATAGGTGCTTTAAGAAGTGTCTTTTTGTTTCTTTAAGCTTTTTATTCCTAAGTCTTTTTCTTAATTACTTGTCACCTTTTAATTTATGAGATATTGAATATAAAACAGGCAAGTAAATAAGATTTAGCACCGTTCCCCATAAAAGTCCAAAACCAAGTCCAATAGCAATTGGTTGGAAAATAACCGCTTGTCCTGTTGGGAAGAAAATCAATGAACTCATTCCAATTAAGGTCGTAATTGTTGTTAATATAATTGGTCTAAATCTTTTTGTAGCTCTTAAAAATACATCATTTAAAGTCTTTGCTTTTTTAAGATAGGTCATCATAATAATTCCATCATTAATTACAACTCCTGCAAGTCCAAGAGCTCCAATCATTGAAGGCATTGATAAGTTTAAGCCCATTATCTTATGACCGATTAACACACCTAAAATAGAGAAAGGAATAACACTCATTAAAATGAATGTTTCTCTAAAAGAGTTAAATAAATAAAGCATTGCAAGCATGATTAAAACAATTGCTAAGGCTGTAGCTAAAAGCATATCATTTTTTAAATCTCTTTGTTTTTCAGCCTCACCTTTGAAAATAAGTTTTATTCCCTCTTTCTCGATTTTATCAAGTGTTGGTTTTAGTTTTTCTAGTACTTCAGTTGCAGTAATAATATCAGGATCCACATTTGCAAAAATATAAAAATTTTTTTCTGCATTATCTTTTATAAGTTGTTCAAAACCTTTAATTACATTAAAATCTGCTACTTGATTAAGAGCTATAAAAGTACCATCACTTAAAGGAATTTCAAGATTTTTAAAATTCTCAAAATCATCTTTATTAATACTTTCTATTTTTATATCAAGCATTTCTATTTCATCAAAAGTAACACCTTTTTTCTTTGAAAGATACATATTTGATAAATATGAACCAATAAATGCTTCATCAAGTCCTAATTGTTCTCCATATGAATTTACTTTTATTTTAATTTCATCAATTCCAAATTTTAATGAATTTGATGAGGATTTTATCCCTTTCATTTTCTCAATTTGTTTTTGAAGTGTTTCTATACTTGATATAATTTTTTCATTATCATTTGAAACTAAACCAATTTTTATATCAGCTTTTACAGGGCCTACTTTTCTTTCTAAAATTTCAATCTCTTCTAAATTAAATTTTTTCTTATATTCTTTTTCTTGAATAAATTTCTTTAATTTATTTGAAATTTCTAGTGATTTTTCTGTTCTAGTTCTTCCTTCTTTATCATAATAAAAACTTAAATAAGGAGTTATATATTTATCAACAATATTATCAGCTTTTAGTTTTTGAAGTTCAACTGTCATATACATAACATAAGGATATCTTTCAGTACTATTCCCTGTATCTCGTCTAAATCCCGCAACAGAATCTATACTTCTAATAAAAAACTTCTCACTATTTTTAATCATATCATCTTCAATTGATTGAACAATTTTAAAAGCATCTTCTAGTTTTGTATTTTTATTTGCTTTTATAGATATTTTTACATCAGTTGCATCAAACTTTGGAAATAATTGGAATTTTGAAGTTTTTATAGCCATCACAGTTGAGAGTGGAACTAAAATAACAAATATTATCAAAAATGTTTTTTTCCAATTCATGAAAAAATGAATAATAGAACTATAAATATTATTAGCTTTTTCCCATGAAGTAACTTTTGAATTATTTTTTAAAGTGTGTGCTGCATGAATAGGAAGAAAAACAAATGATTCGATAAGTGATGCTATAACTAAAGCACTTAAGGCAATTGGAATTAATTTCATAACCTCGCCCATAGTTCCACTAATCATCAAAATTGGTAAAAATGAAAACAAAGTAGTAACTGAAGCTACTGCAACTGGTTTAAACATCTCTTTAGCACCTATAATAGCTGCTTCTTTTGGCTCATAGCCTTCTTCAATATATTGTTGTATATTTTCACTTACAACAATAGCATCATCAACAACTATACCAATTGCAATTAAAACGCCAACTAGTGAAATCATATTTATTGTATATCCACTTAAATACATATAAATAGCTGCTATTACAAAAGAAGTTGGAATACCAATTGCTATAATTGCTGACATTCTAAAGTTAATTAAAATTGCTACAAGTATTGTAATTAAAATAATACCAAGTAAAATATTTGAAACAACGATATTTAATCTATCTAGAATTCTTTCACTATTATCATCAGCAACCGTAAGAGTTATATCTTTATCTAGTTTATTAATAAAAGGAAGCATTTTATTTATTTCTTGTGCAACTTTAATAGCATCTGCTGTTTCACTTTGTTCAATTGCTAAAGATAGAGCATTTTTACCGTTAAAAGAATAAAGTGTTGAAGAATCCTCATATTTTTTAGATATAAAAGCAATATCACTTAAATAAATATTTTTATTTCCAAGCTTTATCATTGTGCTTGCAAAAGCTTGCGCAGTTTTTGCTCCATTGTAGGTGGATAAATAATAGTGTTTGCTTCCGCCTTCTATTTTTCCTATTGGGAAAATATAAGATAAGGTTGAGATTGCTTGAAAGATTTCATTTTTATTAAGATTTAAAGCATCGATTTTTTTATCATCTAATAGAATTTCAAAATATTTATCAGAATCCCCAAAGATTGTGATGTCATTAATTCCATTAATACCTAAAAGTCTACTTTTTAATTTGTCTGCAAAGGGTTTTAGTTCATCAGTAGTATATTTATTTGAAGTTAAAGAGACATCAATTAGAGACCTTGAACGTTCTAAGACATTTACAGTAGGTTCATCCATATCAGAAGGCAAATCACTTTGCACAAGGGCAATAGCATCTTTTACTTTATTTGCTTCGTTATATTTGTCTTTTCCCTTTTTTAGTTCTAAAACTATTGAAAAGCTTCCTGGGCTTATTATAGTTGTAATTTCATCAACACTATCAATATTTTTAACATTGTCTTCAATCTCATTTACAGCCATTTTATCTAAGATATCAACTGAGGCTCCAACATACGAGCCTCTAATTGAAATCATATCTAAATCAAAACTTGGGAAAATCTCTTTTGGAGTATTATTATATGACCAAATACCAATACCAAAAACTAACACAAATAAAGTATAATTCATTCGTGAGTTTTCTACAAAAAATCTTAAAATTTTTTCAAACATTTATAACCTTCATATTTAGAAAAGAATTATAATATAGCATTATTAATAGGAGTTTAATAAATGTCCTTAATTAAGCTATTATCTGCTCGCTCCATGCAACTTATACTCTTTTAAAAGATCTAAATCTTTATCTTCTTTTACATTTTCTGCAATAACTTTTATATTTAATAAATGACCTAGTTGATTAATTGACTCAATAAACTCTTTCTTAGATTTATCATTAGAAACTTCAATAGTATAATCTCTAGCAAGTCTTATATAATCAATATCAAAATCTTTTAAATTTTCAGGAGATATAAATTTAGTTTCGTATCTTTTTACTATTGTTTTAGCTCCACAAGTATGAATATATTCACAAAATTTTCTAAATAATTCGCTATCTTTTGCGACACTATAAGCAGTAATTGAAAAGACTAATTGGTTTGAAATTTTTCTATTTTTTGAAATCTCTTTTTGTAACCATATAATAAAATCATTATTTGAAATAGAATCTAAAGATAGATTTATACAAATATCATGTTTTATATCATTACTTATAATATGTGCGATAACTTTTTGAATAACAGCTTTATCAAAATCAATTACTTTTTCGTATTTTTCTGCAATTGAGACAAAAGTTCCAATAGGAATATCATTATTACTTTTATCTTTTGCATTTGTAAAGGCTTCTTGCATAATTATAGTTTTTTGCTCTAAAGAATAAGCATCATTGATGAAATTAACATTAAAGTTTAGATGTTCGATAATTTCGAATACTAAATCTTTCCATGAATCCATATCTCTTGATAAATCATTTGAGTTTCTTATAAAAGCTTCATTTGGTCCAATTAGTTTTGCTTTTTCATAAGCCTCATTTGAAGCATGAATCATTTCAGGGATTGTCCCTAATTGATTAAATGGCGTTGCTCCAATATGTGCAACTTCTTTTAAAGTATATTTTTTTGATAGTTCTTCAAATAATTTTTTTAATTTAGAAGTAAGTTCAATAGCATAATTATAATCACAATCTTTTACGATTATAAAAAATTCTGAACCAAAAAATCTATAAACTCCAATTTTTTTCTTTTTACTTAATGAAAGTTTTTTTAAGATATCTGAGAAATCTAAAATAAATTCATTTATCTCTTTATTTGTATGTGTTTTCGCATATTTTGATAAGTCTTGGATTTTTACATTAAAAATATATCCATTTTCTTTATGTATAAACATATTTTTCATATCTGTTTCAAATGAAGATTTTAAATTTAATCCAGTTAATTCATCTTGAGATAATTTTTTTGATAGAACATCAAGGTTTTTATTTAGTTTATTGATTATGGCTTCAATTTTTCTTGACATATCATTCATTGATATTGCAACATTTTTAATTTCAGTTGTCCAAGGCAAGTCTTCAATTACTCCAAATTTTCCTTTTGCAATATCTTTAGCAAGAGTTTCTATTTTCTTTAAAGGTCTTAATAAATATTGAACAAAAATAAAAAGTACAATCATTGAAATAACAAAAGCAATAATTGCGTAAATAATTGAATTCTTAGCTTGTTCATACAATTTTGCATAAGCTTCACCTGGATTTGTACTCACATAAATAATTGCAGAGGTATTCCAACCATTTGATATTTCACTATATTTTTCTGTTAAATTTATGGGAATCATTTCTATAAACCATTGAGGAACAGATTCAAACTTTATATCTCGTTTTTCACTTATAAGTATTTTATTTATATTAAGATTAGCAAAAGTATCAATATTATTATTTTTATTTGAAGCTACAAAATCAAAAGTTATATTTCCACCATTTTTATAAGCTTCACTTGGAATATATCTATATAAAGTCTCAGATTCTTGGCCTTCTTCTTGAAAAGCTAGTTCTTCATTATTTTCTAGTTTTAAAAGTTGTTCATTCATTTTTTCGTCAGATTCTATTTTTTCTATCCGACCATATTTAGAATCAACTGAAACTGTTTCTATTTGCCAATTTGAGTCATAAAGCTCAGTTGATGCTTCTATCAAATCTTTTTTTGAGATTGTAAAATTTGCATCTTCTAGTCTAATTTCATTGTAAAAACCACGATTTGAAATTGCTTTAATTATTACTTCTATTTCAGGATCATATTTATCACTTATAAGTGGTCTTAAACTCATGCCCAAAGACGTTGCCGTATCTTGAGCTTTTGTTATTGATTCAAGTTCTAAATACTCTTTTGTATTTTTTACACTAATTATAAAATTTCCACTAAAGATTATAAAAAATATAAATGCAATGATAATATACAGTTGTTTTGATAAAGACATATTTTTTCCTTTTAAATTCTACTCATAAGTTTTTTCCAATTTTTTAAATTGTTTTTGCCAACTTTAATAGAAGTTTTTCCTTTGTTTTTTGCTTGCCATAAGCCACTTGCATTAAAGCTATAAACAGGCCTTAAATCAGTTCTTTTTGTTGCAAGCATTAGTTTTTTATTAATATTATCTAAAACAATCGGTGTAGCCCCTGGTTTATGATAATAAGTTAAAACCATGTGAGCTTCTTCATATTTTGTTCTTTTTCTTTTTAATTTT
>Ga0193962_1000052_pt1 | contig 56878 bp, 95 predicted proteins | sample FB_5_MG_FD_140335 | JGI IMG/M metagenome (GOLD analysis project Ga0193962, IMG submission 140335) | Microbial mat bacterial communities from the Broadkill River, Lewes, Delaware, United States - FB_5_MG | ecosystem: Environmental > Aquatic > Freshwater > River > Microbial mats | place: USA... | reverse complement strand
ACATCATCTAACTTAATACCTCTGATTTTCCATATTTTTTCATCAATAATATCATATTCGTTATAATCAATTATTGGTTTTCTTTTTACCGTTCTCATATAAACTCCTCCTATTTTGATATAATTTATTCCATACTTCTTCACCTTTATCTGTTGGAGAATTTTTTTCATCTAATATATTATCTATATCTTCTATTGTATATAAGTTCCTTTTATTTTTAAAAAAGTTTATATACGTTTTATAGATGTCTTTCATCTCCAAATCTCTATCATACGCTAAAATTATATCACATTGCAAATTCAAAAGTAAATTTAATTGTTCCATACTAATAAAAGATGAACCAATTGCTAAAATATTATAAACCCCAAATTCATAGGCTTGCATAACAGATTTTTCAGATTCTACAACAATAACTTCCTGTTTTGCTATACAATATTTTTTGGCTCTATAATAATTAAAAAATGTCTTGGATTGGTCTGTTTTATATAAATATAAAAACTTATAATCCATATCCTGTTCTCTCGTTGCTCTTCCTTTTACTCCAGATAAATTTCCATATATATCATAAATAGGAGTTGTAATTCTTTGAGTTATTGTGTCGAACCCTATATGATATTCTAATAATGTGCTAGTACTTACATTATCTTTATTATATTGTTTTATATCTCCATATATATATTGATTTAAAATCTTTTCGTCTAATAAATTAATATTATAATCAAAATTATATGATTTTCTTTTTTTCTTTACTTTATTTAGCCATGCTAAGGGATGTTCAATATATTTAGTATTTTCATTATATTGGCATACGTTCATGATATAACTCTTGGCATCATGTAAAGAAACATCATTTATATATGCTACAACATCAAATAAATTGCCACTAACACCCCTAGTTTGTATGCATGCCCTTAAATCTTCATTATTTTTTATTTGGACACTTCTTTTATTATCCCCCTCAGGTCTTGCACATGTGATTAGATTGCCACATTGTTCATAAGAAATACTGTGACAACCTAAGCTATCTAAAATTAATTCAACATTTTCATCTTCGTAAACTTTTGCCAATAATTCTGTATAAGACAGCAATTAGATTGCCACCTCCTTTATTGTTTTCTTGATTTTTTACCCATTTTTGCATATCCAATTTCCGTCCATGTATTTGTGTCATAATTTACTTGGTATACAATTTGCTGACTTTTACTACCATTCCTATTTTTAGGAATGAATAATATCATATATTGCAAGTCTTTATCTAATTTTATAGGGTCTGCTGAAGTCAAACCCGTTTCTTCGTCTACTTTTATATCATAAACAAATAAATTTTGTCCATCGTATTCATCTTCAAAAAGCAATCTTCCCATAAGCACAATATCTGCTACTTCAACTGGTTCTCTGGCTTTTCCAATACAATCCAAATCTAAGTATTTATATTCAGAACCAATTTTTAATTGTAATGTAGCTAGTGTACCAATATTATTGCTTGTGGGTTTGATGCAATCAAATAAATCTTGGGCATGTTGTCCAAATTTTTCCCATCTAGCTGATTCTGCCTTACTACTGTCTGGCTTAAAAGTATCTAATATCATATAATTATATCCTAAACTTTTCAACATTTCAGTAGTATCAATAACATCCGACAATAAAAACTTTTGAATTTCTCCAAATTTTATTTGTTCTGATGGCTTAGATTTAATCCAATCTCTGGCTTTATTAATTTTATTTTTTTCTTCTTCTGTCCAATAACCCTCGCTTAATCTATCCCTTGTAATAGGGTTATTTAAAACGCTACCAGATACAGTAGCTAACATTGTATGATGTGCTCTGACTTTATTCTCTTCGTTTACAAAATGAACACACCTTTGTTTTGACTCATATATCCCTAAGTCGAATTTTGCATTAGTAAATGTTGATTTACCAACACCGCTGGCTAATACAAGAAAAATAAAATTACCTTGCTGCCAACCTTTAATAATCCTATTTAGTCTAGGACTATTATATAATTCTAATCCCATTGCTACACCTTTGCTAAAATTTGTAATACTATCATCTATTCCATCGGAAAAATTAGATAATTTAATATTACTAGAACCAATAGAACTATTATTTTTTTTCATATTATATTGAAAATAACTTTTTACAGATTCTAATGGCATCTTACATAATAATGTCGAATTTTTAATTTTTTTACCCTTTTTTATCATTATTTTATCTGGATTAAGTAATCCTTGGTTTTCATATTTTCTTAATAGCTCATATTTTTGAATTTCATTAAAATGATATGAGTCGTTATTTGAATCAACAGAACATTCTTGGGCTATTGTGCTAATTGATGCAAATCCACCATATTGATTATATTCATCAATCCATGATTTATCACATAATTTAGGTTGGGAACTAATAAATGAATATACTGTAGTATCATCGTCTAGCTTATCTACTCCATTTTCTATCATGGTCTTTCCTAAAATATAGTAAAAATACCACATATCTGTAACAATAGTTCCCATATTAGTTTTTTCATCATATTTAGTTATTTCATAATTTTTATATTTCTTAAATAATTTTGGATTTTTCCATAAATATCCAACGAATAAACTTTCATGAATTTTAGATGGTTGGATGAATTCTTCACAAAACATTCTATCCCTCCCTAGATGTAATCACTTATATCAAATTCATTTTTCTGTTCTTGTTTTTCTGTATCATTTCTATATTTTAATGGTTTAATTTTTACATTTGAAAGATTTTTTATCACTCTTTCTTTTTCTGCCAATATTTCTGCTTCTTTATGTTTTTGTCTCATAGCTCTATCTATATAATATAATAAACCCATAGGAAAATTTAATACATGTTGATTATTAATAATATAATTTATTGTATATAATATATCATATTCATCTAAACCTTTTTCTTTAATTTTTTTAAAAGCTACATATATTTGTGATTCTACTCCTAAAAATCCAGTATATTTTATAAATTTATCTTTCGCCAAATCTCTAGCTTGTTTTTTCTTATAACAATCTTTATGATAATATTTTCTTACAATTTTATTTCCAGATTGTTTTTCTATACATTCCATTTTTACTTTTTCCGCTTTTTCTTTGCAGTATTGACATTTAACTAGCATTATTTCACCTCCTAAAAAGGTGGCATAAAGCCACCAATTATTTTATTAAAATGGAATATCAGAGTCATCAATTGGCTCGACATTCTCGTTTTCTGTATTTGTCTGTTGTGGATTATTAGAAATACTATCTAAAAAAGTTACTTGTTTTGCATTTATATCTGTAGTATAAACTTTTCTACCATCTTTTTCATAACTTCCAGTTTCTATACTCCCTTGAACTGAAACTTTCTTGCCTTTAGCTAAATAATTCGCACAGTTTTCAGCTTGTTTTCCCCATGTTTTTATACGAATAAAATCAGCTGTTGGCTTGCCATTTTTTTGAAATTCTGCTTTTTTATCTTTGCTTAAACCTTTATCTACTGCTAAAGTGAAAGTTGCAACTGCTGTACCATTCCCTGGTAAAAATCTAAGTTCTGGGTCTTGTATTAAACGTCCAATTAATACTACTAAGTTCATTATTTATTCCTCCTAAAGTTTTTTTAGTGCTTGTTCAAGTTCTTTTAATTTTGGTAAATCTTTATCTGTCGCAGATGCGATTTTTTTACCCAACACTTTATTTATTGTTTGAGTTGGGTCTTTTTTATTTTTAGCCAACTCTTTACATATTTCTGTTGTGGCTTTTTTGTATTTTGCCAATTCACTTACATTTTTTTCATCTACTTTTTTATCTTTTGTTTCTTTTGTATTCCCATCATTGTCTTCTTCTGATGATAAACCTAAAATAGCAGACAATGAATATCTTCTAGCATATGTGATTGCTCCACCAATGCCTTGTGCATTAGTTTTATCCGCTCTGATATTTAATGCTTCAAATGTAATATACCCTCCTTCTTTATCAATTAAAATATTTTGAATAATAACATCTTGCCCTTTAGTAGTTGCATTTTGAATAACAGCTAATCCACACTCAGATAAAGGCTTTTTAACTGTGTTTAATACTTCATCTAATGGAGCATATTTTGATTTGTGAAATGGATTAACTTTTGTATTTTTTGGATTTTTTACAATATTTGAAAATTTTGAATAATTTGTAAATAATGATTTGATTTGTTTTTCATTAGCATGAATTCTAGTTTTTGAAAAGTCTAATACTATAATATCTTCATTTTCAATCTGCTTTTTAATTTTTGCAACACATTCATCTATATGTTGTTTTAATTTTAATTCTATTCCATTATCTGAAGTGCTTTCTACTACCGTTGTAACATTTTCTGACATATTATCTCTCCTTTAAAAAGGACTTTCTTGAGTCCTTATATCTTGTATATATTTTTCATAGTTAATTATACTATTTTTTACATCTTCCATTGTAATAACAGAAGACTTTCTAGCTTTAACAATATTATAATTACAACATGGCACACCTTGAATTAATCCTTCAAAAATAGTACCTACAATATCAAGAATCTCTCCTTCCTTAATATCTACATCATTATAATTATAGAATGTTTGTTTTTGTGCTAAACCTTTGTAGTCTATTAATCTTGTATAGATATATTTTCCTTCTATTTTTTCAACATAAACTCCATAACTTTTAAATATAATTCTTTGTTTTAATTTTGTTTCTTTTCTTGTTGCTAATTTTATTTTTTTAAAATTATTATGATATATTTTATCTTTATTCATATCATAATTTATCATATTATAAAAGTTAGCATTTGGATATTCAAAATTATTTTGAATTGTAATAACATCTGCATCCTCAATGTTTTGTACCATTGTGGTATCTTTATATTCCTTAGACATAGTTCTTAAGGCTTTATAACTAGGATTAATTTTACCATTCCTAGTTATTTTTTTTTCGTTAGCCTTAAAAGAAACTATATTATTAGCAGATATTCTAATATTGATATTTCCAAAAATCCTATCTTCTTTTTCAACAAGATGAATCTTATTTAATATGCCTTTCCCACATATTAGAGTTTTTGAAGTATTCATATTGTCTAATATGTCATTTCATCTTGTATACAGAAATCAAAGATAATTAAATTTGTATATGTTTTTTTATTTTCTTTATTATATAGGCTTTTAATACCGCCTTTTAAAATTTCAATGGTATCACCTTTTTGTAAATTTAAAGCTTTCTCTTTTGCTTCCCCAAAAAATGTAGCTAGCCAATTTGAATTTTCATAACTACCATCTTTTTTCTTGCTTCCTGTACTAACTTTACCTTTAACAAAGCCATTCTGATTTTCTACTTCCCAAACTTTTACATACTTACTTGTGCCATCTCCAATATTTAACATAAAACATCTCTCCCTTTTTATAAATTACTAATTGTTATAGCTTCGGTTATAAAGATTCTTTCGCAATTTTCACCATCTATTTTAATGGTGATTTTTTTGTTTGATACATTTGAAACAACTCCTTCAAATATTTCTCCTGTTTCATCTACCACAATTTTAATTCTTGAACCCTCTTCTACCCTAATTGGTTCATTTCCCTCTTTTTGTAGTTCGATTACTTTGAATGGTTTTCTTACCGCTTCCATATATTCTTTCTCCTTTCAATTTTTATTTTTGCTACCCTTTAACTATATCATACTTCACCATACAAAGTCAATAGTTTTGACTAAAATAATTTAATTATTATAAAAATTTTTAAATTATTAATGGTGTATTTAAAATTAATATTTTAATGACAAAAACACCCCTTACAAACGTTGAAAAATAGCCATTCTCATTTTTGAGAAAGTTTTGAGAATAGGTTAATTATCCTTTATTTTACATATGTTTACAATTATTTCTTAATTTTTAAATTATCGACACTAACTCCAAATTTTTTAGCAATTTCGTCCAAGGTTATAACTATTTTATTCCTTTTGTCTAAAATAACCCCTTTGCCAGAGGTTTCGTGGTAAATCAACTCGTTATTATTATCATATTCTTTTTTATAATAATTTTTATACGAGTCTTCATAATAGATTATATTATTATTCGCATCTCTTATATATTGGATATAAAATCCATTTGAATCTTTATAGCATATTATATTGTTGTTTGTATCTCTTGTCCATTTTTCCTCATATCCATCTGAATCTTGATAATAAATTATATAATGGTCTTGATTAAATATTTCTAAATAATCCGTTTCGATTTTTAACTCGTATTCACCTTCTTTTAATTCTATTTCTTTTTCATTAATATTAATTTTCATAAATTCTACTCTCCTTTATTTATTAATAATTTGCCAAATATAATATTATTAACGTTTATATCAATTTTATAGAGTTTAATAAATCTATGATTTTTTTATTTAATTCATTAATCCCATTATTATTATAAATATAATAATTAAAATCAAAATTATCTAAATCAACCTCAGAAATATGTTTAACTCTATTTTCATCTTTTAAGATATTAAAATTAGGTCTTTCTACTCTAATTGTAATAATTTTATCTATTTCTTTTTTGTTTAATAATTCTTTAAAATAAATATAATTATTTAATTCTCTAAAACTTTCTATAACTAAAATATTGTCTTTATTTTTGTTAAGAAATGGTTTATTATCTCTTTCCCAAACTCTCCTAGCCATATGATATGGATAAATTTTTGTACCTAGTCTATAAACCTCTCCCATAAATTCTCTTGCTGTATCAGTATTCATATTATCGCAAAAAAAATCATTTTTTAAAATATCTCTAATATAGGTAGATAAACTACTTTGAATTTTATTATAATTATCAGAAATATTATTCATAATTAAATTTGCAACCGTTCCTTTGCCACTATTACTCTTACCACTAATTAAAATAACAGTATTCATATATTCTCCTTTCGTATTTTGTTATATATTTTATTTTGATTTTAATATTATTTCATATCCATCAATTTCAGATATTTCTCTAACAGAAAATCCATAATTATCTTCTTTCACAGTATTTTCTAAATAGGTAATCGCTGAATTTTTATTCTGAGCAACTATATGCCCTGTAATTTCTGTACCTTCATACTCTAAAACTGTGTAATAATATAAATGCATTTTAACACCCCCTTTTTTTTATAAAGCCAAATTGTACATTGTTTCTCCCATTTCGCCAATCTTTTTAATTGAAGTATGAGAATATACTTCCATAATTACTTTAACTGTGTCACCTAAATAATCTGCAACTCTTTTAATATCATAACCTGCATCAATCATTTCAGTAGCACACATATGTCTAAGACTATGGAACGTATAATCTTTTTTGATTTTTTTACTATAATTTTTAAAATGACGGCTTAATGTTTTATATTGCACGTCAAATATTTTATCACTTTTTGTAATTTTATTTAATTCAACTAATTCATTAACTATGTTTTTATTTAAGACAATCGTTCTAGCTTTGTTTCTTTTTGTTTTATTCCCTTGTAGGTTTATCCTACATTCTTTACTATCTATATCGTCTATAGATAGTAATAATGCTTCATTTGCTCTCATTCCACCAATACCACCTAGCATTACCAATAAACGATATTGTTTTTTATCAATTTCTTTTTTTTCTAATTTGTCAATATGTTCTAGTATTTTTTTAAAATCTTTAACACATACAGCATTAACTCTTTTTTCTTGTTTTTTGCCAAGTTCAATTTTGTATGTATCAATATTGTTGAATTTATTATAGTGATTAATTGCAACTAATATAAGATTTAAGCTGCTAAATTTTAGTCCTTCTTCTTTTTTTTGTAAAATATATTTTTCTGCCAAATCTTTGGTTAAATCTTTATCTTCTAACCAATCATTTAATTGGTGAAGTTTATGCATGTAGTTATTTATTGAATTTATGCTTAAATTTTCAAGCATTTTTTGTTTTTCCATTTCTTTTCTTAGTTCTTCTAAATTTTTTAACATTTTTATCAACTTCCTTTCTATGTATTAATAATATCACACATAGATATGTAAAGTCAATACTATTTTAAAATAATATTGACTATTTAATTAATTATTATTCACCTGTACTTAAAATCTAAATTTTATCTAGTCTACCAGTTCTTCAAACTCAATATCTATTCCGCTGTTTTTAAATTTATCATTAATCGCATCTACTGTATCACAGTTAGGCACTTCCGTTTTAAATCCTGTAAAATTAGTGATATCGTTTGTTAGTTCTTTGTTTTTTAAAATGTAAACACTCCCTTTCGTAAAAGGCAATATCTCATTAATTCTTATACATTTAACCTTCATTCAATTCATCTCCTTTTATTTTTTTCTTTTTAGTAAATCATTTGTAAGTATTTTTTTAAAACTTTCTAAAATATCAATGTCTATATTTACAGAAATAAAAAACTCTTTTTTATAGTTGTTAAATATTTTAACTTGAGAATTAATATCCCCAATCATTTGTTTTATTTCCCATTCTTCAAAATTATCTTTAATTGTGGAATATGTTTCCATAACATCATGCATTGCACCAGTATGTCGTGATAAGGCGTACCTAAATGCATAAATAAACATTGTCCTTTCTAATTTTGACATTATTTGCTCTCCTTTATTTAAAATTAAATTCCACACTTGAAACATTATTACTTACTACTACAACATTAAAACACCTATTCTTATCTTTTTCAGATAATTTGTATGATACTAAATTAATTGTCGGTGTGGTTTTTGTATTATTTATACCATAAAGTTCATCTAAAAATTTTCCATTATTAATAATATTTGATTTTACCAAATATTCTTTTCCATTGTTCATAATTATTTTCCATTCATACATATTTTTATTCTCCTTTTATTTATTGTAATCTTTAAATAATACATCTCTAAATTCACACATCCATTCATAAACTTGTTCTTGTATCTCGTTTAATTCTTTTTCTAATTGATAAATAGTTATTTTGAATTCTAAACTAGCAATCATAAGAAGTATATCTTCTTTATTAAAATTATTTTTTATGGTCATATATTCTTTTACTATAAAATTAAATTCATCATATGAAAAACAATTATTTAAAACCTTATTAAATTTGTTTAAAAAAATACCATTTTGCTTATGAACCATTTTTTGCTTGTCAATTATGTCTTTTTTATTTTTTAAGTTATTTAAATAATTTTCCACATCATCTTTACGTTTGAGTTTTAATAAATCAATATTATTTTTTGGGGTTTTAAAATCCATACTACTTTTCACATCCTTTTCTTAATTAATTATATTATATATTAGAAATTTTATCAAGTACTTAAAACAGTTCTTTTATTGAGTTTTAATTTATTCTCTAATTGCTTTTATTATTTCTCTGAATACATGTGTTATCCTTAATAATTTACCACTTGCCTTACAATATTCACAATTAGCATATTGAACATATTGATATGATGGGTTTGCACAATATGAAAACCCAGACGATATATTTGAAGAAGATGGTTTAAATGTCATTTTTACTTTTTTAGTTCCTTTACATTTTGGACAAATCATGTTACCCTCCTCTTTTTAAAATATTCCAAACTCTCAGCATTTATTAATGTTAATTTATTTATTTCTACTCCACTTATTTTCATAATATTCTCTCCTTTTTATTTTTATTATTTTAATAAACTTAAAAGTCTTCCTATATCATCAGGCATATGCCCATCCCATTTCGGAGCATTTTTCAATTCTTTTACATTGAATAAATTCCAATATTCAGGGTTATAATGATAACTATATTGTCCTTCTGGAGTATCTATTCCTACTATAAACATTCCATCAAACATTGTATCGTCATGATGCAACCAACTTTTCCATGAATTTTCTTTATTTTGATTGCAAATTATACTAAATAAAATTCCTCTATGATGATATAATTCACCAAATGTATGATATGTGTCAGATATTTTTTTTGTTGAAATTAAACCCATTTCTTTTGTTTCTTTGATTAATTTATTAATTGCTTCTTCTTGTTTTATACCCATAAATTTTATATCTCCTTTATATTTTTATTATTTTTAATCTTATAGCCATACATCTTCTGAATATAGCTCATTATGATATATATTTCTATCCAATAACTGATTTTGTTCTATTACTATACTCATTGCTTTTCCCCTATTAATAAATCTCTTTTTGGCAGTTAAAAATCCTTGTTCTAATCCAATTTTAATAACTTCATTTCTATTATATTGTAATGACATCAATTCTATACAATCGCAATGTCTGTATCCACAATATACTACTCCATACTCAATGTTATTAGGCTTATAAATAATTTTTATATTTTTATCTTTTAGCCATATTGCTGAACACATTATTTCTCTGCATCTTTACAATAGTCAACAGTGCGATGATATTCTTCTTTCTGTTTATAGTCTTTATTATTTAATAAAAACCTTTCAATCATTTTTACATCTCCTTCTTATTATCTATACAAACATTATATCATACTATTAATTTATTGTCAATATCTATTTTATTATAAATTTTTTATTTTGTCATTTTTACTAAAAACACAAATGGCTATTTTTCAACGTTTATAAGGGTTGAAAAAGTGCTTAAAATCCATGTTTTAATAAATGATATACCACTATATAGCTATTTATTACAAAAACTTAATATTTATTGTTAATTCTTATATTTTTTTTAATATTTATTTAAATATTCTAAATAACATTTCATCTGTATTTTCAATATTTTTTCTAGTAATATTCTCTTTTTCTCTTCATTAATAAGAATATCAAGGCTAGGTTGAGATTCATCACCTTTATCATTTTTATGATTATTATAGCCATCATAGTAATCATCTAATTGATTCATAATGACACTTAGTATATTATCTGAAACAGATTCTGTTTCTTTTTGTGCTTTAACTAAGAATTTTAATATATTAATCTCCTTTCTATAACTATTTATATATATAAAATATCTTTTATAATTCTACTCTATATACCTTCTTTTTCTACCAGATATTTTCTCATTTCTACCTAAAATATAATCAGGTCTTCTATTTCCACCCTGTGGACATATATTTAAAATTTTCCAACCTTTATCAATCCACTCTTGTAATTCATCAGTACAAGCATTTTCTAATACATCTACTTCTTTAATATCTAAATACCCTAAATCACTTACTTTAATATTAAAATCTAAATTATTTTGTATTTTATCAATATTTGATAATTTTCTTTCTAAACTTATAAGTTTTTTCAATACGTCTATTTCTGATGATTTTATAAAACTTTCCTTAGTCTTTATTATTCCCAATACTTCAAATGGGACTGATGTTAAAAATTTGTCTGTCACAGATATAAATAATTCTAAATCTACAATAAACGTAGGATTATATCCATATTTTTGATAATTTAAACAATATAAATTAAAACCTTTTGAGCTATTATAATTATTAAAAGTTTTCATACCCTCCTCATCTTTTTTTACATCGTTTTTATAATTTCTATTTAATAAATCTGACTCTATTATTGAGTATTCTTTTATTTCTATAGTTTTAATATCAGTATCTAAAACAGATTTTAATTCTTTTAATTCATTTTCGGTAAATATATTAATTCTGTCCTCATTTCTAATAACACTACTTTCAATAATTTTATCTTTATGTGTATATAGATTAATAATTTCTGAAGTTTTAAATTGTATTTTTGCTAACATTTTAATCTCTCCTTTAAAATTTTATTTTGCTAAATTACATTTTATAATTCTCTAATTAAAATTTAGTTATTCAAAAGTTTCATAATCTGCTTAATTGAATAAATTTGTGGGCTTGATAGATACATTACAATTCTTCCTAATATCAATAAAATTGGTACACTCATAAGTATAAAAAATTCTACACAAGCACTTTTAAATTTCATACACTCATCGTCAATTGAATAATAAATGAGCATTGTTACACCTGCTATCATAATTGATATTATCAATCCACCTATAAATGTATTAATAATACTTTCAATTAAACTATATTTTCCATATTCTAAAATATATTTTATAGCATTTTGTTGAATAAGGTCTATTCCAACTCCTAACACCTCACTTAATTTAGCAAATAACTTATCTAATCCATCAGCTCCTACATTTAATAAATTGTTTAATCCTTCCACTTTTAATCCTCCTTTTTTTTATTTTATTAAACGTTATTACTTACATATTATTTTATAGTGACTCACCCCATTTAATTCCATCAAATGAAGACACATTTGTAATATTATAATAAACTTGATTACATAATAAGTCAAATTGATTAAAAACAAAATATTCATAAATAATTTCTTTTTGTATTTTTTTCTTTAGACAATCAAAATCTTTGTCATTTAATTTTGATACGTCCATTGTATTTTTACAAAAATTACGGAATTCTTTATCATAATTAAAATTCTTTTCCAATAGAGTTCTAAATACAATCCAAAATGTTGAAAATTCATTTTTTATGGATAATATATCTTTTATTATCTTATACTTATGAAATCTATCTGGTAAATATCTATTTATACCATTTTGTAATAGATTATTTACCGCATTTGAAAATTCCCCAAAATCAATTTCAATAAAACTTCCTACATCAATCGGTATTATTACATTTTTCATTTTAATTCTCCTTCCACTTATAAGTAAATACATGATTACCTATATTATATATCACTTTATAATTTTTGTCAAATCTACATTTATTAGGGTTAAAAAAATATAAAATATCTTCATCTAATGGATATAAAATTGTATTTATAACTGCATCCATATTTTCATTTGTATAAGCACCAAACCCTTTCGCTCTAACCCCATTAAATTGACTTCCATTTCCATCAAAAATAACATCTGCTACATTATTTGAGAATTTATCGCTTGCAACTCTATTTAAAATAACTTGCACAACCATCTTTTGCCCTAGATAAGGTTCTAAATTTGCTTCTTTAAAAGTAATTGCAGCTAATAATTCTAATTCTTTATCTGTATATTTTGCAAGTTTTTTATTTTCACTTGCAATTCTTAAAGAATCTATTTTTTCCTGTCTTTTTATTATATTTCTTGATGTAATTTCTTTATCTAATTGATTTAATCTTTGTTTTATAAATCTATTTAGATAACTTAATTTTTCATTTATATCGGCTATATTAAAATCATATTTTAAATTAGCCGTAATTTCTTTATTTAGAACACAAACTTTTGTGTCTATTTTATTTATATTACTTCTTTCGACTTTTTGATTATAATTACATAATAAAAATCCAAAAATAATACTAATTATAAAAATATTTAATAATAAAAAATAATTACATTTAATAAAATTTTTATATTTTACATATTTAAACCTACTCCATCGAATAAAATCTCCAAAACTATACTTAATTTTATCAAATTTTGTGAGATTATTAATTTTTATATACCTCTTTTTCTGTCTTTTGTTTCTATTGATACTATTGTTTCTTTCAATTTTCATTTTTAAAACCTTCTTTCTTTAATTTATGTTGCCTTCTATTAAATAATATCATAAAAGCAAAAAGAAGTCAAATATTTTGACCTCTTTTTTAATTTTATTCAATAATTTTTAATTCTACAATCTCATCTCTCCTGTCATTAATAATATAATTGCCTTTTCTAGCTGTTTTACTAAATAAGTATGAAAAATATGTTCTATTTTTATCATAATTATCACTTAATTTTATATTAATTATTTTACCTTTTTTAGTTTTTATTTCTATAATAGAACCTTCTTTTACAATAATAACCTTAAATAAATCAATTCCTTTAGTGATAGTATTTCCGTCCCCTTTTCTGGATTGTTTTACATTTATATTCTTAGTATTAAAAATATTAACTCTACCATCTTTACTCATAGTTAATACATTTATATCCTCTGTATTACAATTTGTATCTATAAAATCAAATTTTTGACTTAAACAGTTAGAAAATTTACTTTTATTTTGTATAGATTTGTATGATTTTGCAGAAACTTTATGAATTTTAACCACCTTTTTTATTTTATCATAATAAACTGTATTAATATTTTCTTTTTCATAATTATTAATAATAAAAATATCTAAAAACTGTTCATCTTTTTTGAGTTTAATTAAGTTAGGAATATATTCTCCTAAGCTATTTAATCCTACTAATTGAATTTTTTCTAATGGAATTCTATGAGCAATCCCTAAGCTAGTCAAAATAAATAAATCTGATTTATTGTTTGTATCTATAATTTTTACTATTTCGTCATCTTCTTTTATTTTAAAATTACCTGTAGCATTATCTTTAGTTTTTTTAAGATAACCCTGCTTAGTTAAATATACTTTTGCACTATATTCTTCTATAACTCTTATATCTTTAACAGTATCATATTCATATAATACTTCAGTTTTTCTTTTTACTCCATATTTTTTATTAACTTCAGTTAACTGATTAATAATAATATTATCAATCTCTTTTGGAGTATTAATCTTATATTCAATTTCTTTAATTAAACTTTCTAAATTTGTAATTTCATTAACTTTGTTTTTAATATATGATTTATTCAAATCTTTTAATTTAATATCCATTACAATTTTAGCTTGAACTTCGTCAATTTTAAAATATTGCATTAATTTAGTCTTAGTATTCTCATCATTATCAGATTTTTTAATAATGTCAATAGTTTTATCAATATCTAATAATATTTTATTTAATCCGTTCAACTCATGTAATTTAGATTTATGTTTTATTAAATCGTAATTTAGTCCTCTTAATATACAATCCTTTCTAAATTTTAACCATTCATCTACTATTTCTAGTACCCCCATAACTTTAGGTCTGCCACTTAATGTGATAATATTCATATTGGTTGTTATAGATGTTTGTAAAGGAGTTAATTTAAACAATTTATTAATTAACTGTTCTGGATTAGCATTTTTAATATATTCGATACCAATTTGTAATCCTTTTAAATCTGTTTCGTCATATATATTAGAAATTTCTTTTATCTTTTTGCTTTTTATTAACTCAACGATTGAATCTTCTATTGCTTCTGTTGTTGTTGAGTATGGTATTTCTTTAATAAGTATTTTTCTATTTTTTTTATCAATTTCGTATTTAGCTCTTATTTTGATTTTACCTTTACCTGTTTCCATAATTTTATTATGTTCATTTTTATCAAATAAGAGTTGAGCTCCAGTAGAAAAATCTACATTAGCCTTTTTTAACATTGTAGTTTTATTAGTTTTTAGATAATGAATAACTCCTTTATTTATCTCTACCATATTGAACGGCAATATATTACTAGCCATTCCTACCGCAACCCCTAAATTTGGGTTGCATAAAATAGTAGGGAATACTACAGGTAATAAACTAGGTTCTTTTATCGTGCCGTCATAATTATCTACAAAATCAACAGTATTTTTATTAATGTCTTGAAATAACATTTTAGAAATCTCTGACAGCTTGCATTCTGTATATCTTGAAGCTGCACATTGCATTTCTCTTGAATAAACCTTCCCAAAATTACCTTTTGAATCTATATATGGAATAGTCAAAGTATCATTATCCTTTGTCATTCTTACCATAGTAGAATAAATTGCTGAATTATGAGTGCAAAGCAATTGATATTTATTTTTACTAATTTCTCCTGTAACAATATACATATTTTCATATCCATCAACGGTAAAATCATAAAGCGGAACAGGTTTATCTTCTAAAATAGTTGTTATAGATTTTACGACTGGATTTTCAGATAAAAAAATCTCAAAAAAATAATTAAAATCTGATTCATCAATCCTCCAGAATGAACGACCACTTATATTACCATATCCTAATCCGTTCTTGCTTATTAATTTTAACCTAGCAATTTCGTAACCATGAATATTTATTTCTATTTCATTTTCAATCATGTATTTAAATACCTTAAATATATTGTGTTTTTTAGAATTATATTTAAATATATCGTCTGCGTTTGAACTAGTAATTTTTAATGGAGTAGTCTTTTTCTCTAGTGTTTCACATTGAATTCCCAAATCTTTAACGGGAGACCAATCTTCGTCAACAAGTTTTATAAGTTCATTAAACTCAACTTTATACTTATTTAGGATTGAATCTATATGAGGAGGTCTATATATTCCGCTTTTAACTCTTCCAATATTAGTATAAGATTTTTGAGTTATTGCAATTCCTTTTTCTTTCATATATTTTATAACGTTTTTGAATCTGTAGTAACTCATATGCGTATTTATTGCACTACGAAGTTTTTTGTTCTTATTTTTAATTTTTAATGAATTAGATTCATTTCCAAACATAGTTTTTAATCCATTATTTAATCCAACAAAATAGTCACCATGTAATAAAGCATGACTCGAGCGACTCATAGGAATAAGGTTTTTTAAAGAATTATTATTTATATCCTCATCAATATGATGTATTAAATCTTCATTGTGTTCTACTAATCTGTGTATTTCTAATTGCTTTTGATGCAATCCTTTTATATTTGGTCTAAAAGATGCATTTTTATCAAAATTTAAAACTAATCCATTCAATAATTTATTAGGTGTTAAATTTTCTGCCTTAATCCAATTACCTGAAGAATCTAAAAATGGATGGTTTGATGAACATTTAATATTATCCCCATTATATAGTTCGATATTATATATTAAATTTGTAGTTTTACCTATTCTTAGAGAATGAGCTCTTGTAATTTTTACATTGTTCGTAATTTCATCGTATGCTAAAACATCGAAAGACAACTCTTTTTTAGTATAAAGTTCTTCTAGTGTAGTTATTCTACCATCAGCAAGAAAAACTTTAGTATTTCCTTTTAAACAATCTCCATGAGGATTTAATTTCATAGTTTGACCTACTATATTTGCAGATTTTGTACGATTCCCATCAAGTAATCCCATTTTATACATAGTATATAATAATTTTCTATGTGACGGCTTCATAGCATCTATAAATGGCAACGCTCTATTAATTACAACTTCAACCATATACGGTTTAGAATTTTCTGAAATAACCTTTTTTATATCTATTAATTCATTTTTCATACTATATTTCCTCCATGTAAAATTCTTCTATTGCATTTTCAACTAAAGGTTTTCTAGCTATAATATCATCCCCCATCCATGCATTCATAAAGCTATCATAATTTTCTTTTATATCATCCATGGTGACTTGTACTAATTTTCTTGTATCAGGATTCATAGCCGTCAAAGACATCATCTCTGGAGTGTTTTGCCCTAAACCCTTTGAACGTTGAATTCTAATATGTTTACTTTTTATTTTTTTTAGGATTTTTTCTTTTTCTTTATCGCTATATGCAAAATATACTTTTTTACCATCATCTATTTCAAATAAAGGTGTTTCAATATAATATATTTTTCTTTCTCTTATTAATGTTGGAATTAATCTATATATCATCATAATAACCAAACATCTTATATTAAATCCATCTGAGTCCTGGTCTGATGCAATAATTATTTTATCCCATTGTAATTTTTTTATATCAAACATAGGGATAATATTACTATATTTTTTATTAGGCATTTCAACCCCACATCCTAATAATTTTATTAACTCAACAATTATATCACTTTTAAATATTTTATTATAATCTGCTTTTAAACAGTTAAGAATTTTACCTCTAATCGGCATTAGGGCTTGAAATTGCGAATCTCTTGCAAGTTTACATGCTCCTAATGCAGACCTACCTTCCGTAATAATTAGTTCTCTATTATTAACATCTCTTGATGTGCAATTAACAAAATTCTTTGGTCTATTAAAAATAGAGTAATTATTTTCAAATTGTTTTTTTATTTTCTTTTTAGTTTCATCAGCTTTTGTTCTAGCTCTAAAATTAACTAAAACCTGATTCATAATGATTTTGCTTTGCATTTTATTTTCAGTAAAATATATATCTAAATGATTTTTAATGCTTTCCGAAACCATAGTTTTTATAAAAGGATTATTAATGCCTAATTTAGTTTGGTCACTAAAACTAACAATATTACTTGATGAATTAATAAGTAAAATTAAACTATCTTCTATATCATGATAATTAATTTTCCCTTTATCTTTTGAATTATATCCATTATTATCTTTAATTAATTTTTCAATACTTCTTAAAAATCCATACCTTATAGCAAAAAATATAACATTTCTTTTATCGTCATTAATCATTTCAGATGAATTATGGATAGAAACTATTCTATTATCTGAATTATAATTATTATTAAATAAAAATCCCAATTCAAATTTACATTCATATTCACATGAATCTTTTGTGTCTTTACCAATTTTAGAATCTTTTATACTATAAAAATTAGTTAAATTATCTTCTTTTTTAACTAATGTATTTAAATATTCTTCTATACTTTCAAAATAAAATCTATAAGTTTTATTATTTTTTGAAAATTCATCTATTAAAATAATTTCAGTTTTTAAGTTAAATACAGCTTGCATTTTTAATTTTTGTTTTAGCCACTCTAAATCTACATTGATTTCTGTAAAGACTTTTTTATCAGGTTTAAAATGTAGTTTTGTTCCAGTATGTTGTTTATGCTTTTCTTTCAATAATGCCTTTTTTCCAATATCTTTATCTAAAGACATCTCATCATCATCTAAAAGAAACTCATTAGTATTTTTATCTACAACTCTACCTTCTATAAATTTTACTGTCAATTTCTCATTATTATTTTTATAAGATTCTACATTGAAAAATTCACTAGCATAACAAGTAGATGTACTACCTAATCCATTTGTGCCAATTGTTATATCTCCAGTATTTTTATTATCATAATTTCCACCTGCATATAATCTTTGGAATATTAATTGAAAATTATAATCCTTTTCGCTTTCATTCCAATCTAGTGGTATCCCTCTTCCTTCATCAATCACAGAATAAGATAAGTCTTTATGTTTAATCAAGGTGACTTTATTCCCATATCCTCTTCTACACTCATCAAGACTGTTTGATACCATTTCAAAAACAGCTTGGCTAACACCTGAATGCCCATTATCTCCAAATATAACACTAGGTCTTTGCCTTACTCTTTGTGACCCTCTAAGAGATGATATTTTTTGCTCTTTTATTTTTATCATATTTTACCTCCATTTTATTTTATTACTTGTCTAATATATCATATTTTAATATAAAAGTCAAATAGATAGAAAGATTAACTCTCTATCTATTGTATTATATTCTCTATATTATTAAATATCATATTTACAAACTATTTTAATAGTAGTTTTATTCCTTTTTACCATCTAATAAAACTTTTGCTAATTCTACAAACATTCGTATCTCTGATAATGATGTTAATTGCAATTTTGATGTAGGTGTTCCATCTAAAGTAAAATATTGATATTGAACTGCATCAATATATCCAGTAGTCCTTGCTTTTAAAACCCTATTCCCATTTGTGTAAATTTCTTTCCATTCATTAGGTATATCTTTTGTATTTTTTGCATAATAACTTTTCATATTTACGCCCCTTTTAAATTTATTTAATTTAGTAATTCAAGTAATTTATATTGAAATTCAGATATGTCATGTTTACATTTCTCTACAATTTGCTTAGGTGTAAAATTCATTTCTTGTTTAGTTAAATACTCATTACTATTATATATCACTATTTTACTTTCCAAGTCATTATCAATAGCCACTATTCGATGATATATAGTATTAGTACAATCCAATAATGACTCAACTCTAAAAATAAATGTTGAGTCTATATTTTTTAATATTTTTATTGCTTCTTCGTATCTGTTCATATTATTCTCTCCTTTTTTTTATTTTTATCTTATCTATAGTTTACTACATTTTAAAAGAAAAATCAATACTTTTATAAAACTCTATCTTTTTATAATTTAAGCCGATTTTACTAAATTTGCATATTATATTACTTTACCATATAAATTTTGTCATATATACCATACCAGCTAGGAATTTCAATATTAAATTCATTCAATTTTTCTATACTATCAAAAAACATATCGTCACAAGTACAACCACCTCTATTTTCACCGATAACTATCATTTTACATGAAGGATTTATTTCTCTCATCTTTAATAAACATTTATAAGCTGTGTTATCCATATAAGCCCAAGACATTATAATATAGTCTATATTTTTCCCATATTTTTCTATAGCATGAATTGCATCTATATTTTCAATATCTATATAATAATTTTCACTATCATTCCAATGTCCTTCCCATGAAAAATTATCTGTAGCAATAATATCTATATTATTTTCTTTTAGTGCTTTACTAAGAAATCCACTTCCACACATAATTTCTAAACATTTTTTATCCCCTATAAAATTAGATAATTTAGAAGCCCATTTTTTATCTACTAATGCAAAACCAATTGTACTAATTACAAAATTTCTTATATCTATATCCTCTTCACATAAAATTGAATATGATGAAAGTTCTTTGGGCGTTTTTGCTGGAGTAATTTGGTTTATTATTTTTTCACAATAAATCTTTATATTTTTATTTTTTATTTTATCTAAAAAATCACATTGGGTTTGATTCATTTTGATTATCTCCTTTTTATTTTATCTTATCATATTATAAATATACATTCAAGCTATTTCGTGTTTAAAATACAGGTTTTATTTACAATTTAAAATAGTAATCAATTGTATTTAAAAATATCTGTTTTAACTCATCTGAATAACCAAACCTACTTTGGTTAATTTCTATACTTTTATTTATATCACCATCATTATGTCTTAAAGAAGCAGCTTTCCAATCTGATAACATTTCACATAAATCTATCAAAGTCATATCTTTAATTCCATTAACAAAGTGTTCAGGATGATGTCTATTAAAGTCATAATGATGTTTTAAAGCTTCTTTCATACCATTTAAAGATTTTTTATACTCATCACTTCCATAAGTTTGATTTTTAATTTAGGAGTATATTTATCAAATATATCTTTTTCAGGGTTTTCTAATTTAGATTTATCATGTGTTATTAATCTTCTTGATAAATCATTTGATAATCTAACTCCAAATTCATGTACCATAGCCATATGTTTTAATGTATCCTTTGTACTATCATATTTCATAAATCTTATTCTCCTTTTAATAAATTAATAAATTCTTGTCCGCCATATTGATTTTTTACCATTTCACAAGTTTCTTCAATAGATTTTTTTACATCCCAATCAAGATTATTTTCTTCTAAAAATTTATTCGTTCCATAATTACAGGCACCTGTAATTAATCTATAATCATTTGGAGTAACATATCCTTGATTTTTAACTCTTTGAATATGCTCTTTAACGTCTTTAGAATTCATGATTTTAAAAGATAAATCATTCATGGCTTGTTTTACAGTTTCCCCATGTGCATAAAATCCATCTTTTGATGCTACATATTGTACTTCTTGTTTATTATTAAAATAATCTTGAATATATTTAGTTTGGTAAATTTGATAATCTTGCAATTTTTTATTATTTATAATTACCATTATTGCGGTGTCTATTGATTTAATTTCTTTAATTTCTTTTTCTATGTGTGAATCTATACTAAATCTGTGCAATTTATTAGATTTATATTCTGATAAATTGTAAGTTTTTATTTCATCATAATCCCTAATAGTTAAAATAGTATCATTATTATTTAAATTGTTAATATATGCTGTATTACAAGCATCAATACTACAATTATTACCAATATTAAATATACAATCTATCCAAGCTTTAAATGTACAATTATCACCAGTATTAAAAAAACAACCATAATTAGTATTAAATACACAATCATCACTAGTATTAAATACACAATCATATCCAGTGTTAAATACACAATCATATCCAGTGTTAAATATACAACTCCAACCTGTATTAAATGTACAATTCCAATCAGTATCAAATGTACAGTTCCAACCAATATTGAATATACAATTATCACAAACAAAGAATTTACAATTACCAATATTATAAAAATTAAAAACTAAATAGCTCTCTTTTGATGTAAAAACTCTAGTATCTTCATCCCATTCAAATTTTTCTAAATCTAATGGCTTATTATCTTTTAATACTCTTTGTTGTACTTCTATTTTTGTTAATTTATTATTCATATTTACCTCCTTTATTTTAATTTATTTTGTTTTTACCTCTATAAACTTTTTAAATACTAAGCTTATATATTTGATTTCTATTTATTAAAATTTGTTAAACCATACAATACATTCTTCCATCCATAACCTGCAAAATAACAAATTATAATAAAAGCAAGTAATAAATAGGATTTACTTAAATACATATATAATTTGAGTTCAATAACACATGCGAGTCCATAAAACGCAAGAAATGTAAATACACCAATTATTAAATATCTTAGATTCAAATATTTTAATATTTTACTTTTCATTTTAATGCTCCTTTTTATAATAAATTTTTAACAATGATTCTAATTCATCTATAGCTTTGTTTTTAGCTTTTATTTGAATTGCGTCAAATTTTGTTACTATAATTCCACTATTTAAATGTTCAATTTTTACAAAAGAACCTTGATTATCAACAGACTTCCCATTTTGTTTAATGCTAATAGTGTCTAATTTTACATCTTTATTTTTAATTATTTCAAACACTTCCTTTAAAATATATCTTCTTATTTCATATTATTTTGTAAGAAAATATATAGTTCTCTTTTTATTTTATTATAATTTATTTCAAAATCATCTTTTTTATCTCCATAAATACCAAAATCAAATATTGGAATATTATAGGCTTTAGCAATCCTAATTGCTTGACCTGTACCACCTTGCCCTTTACCATTTTTGGTATAACATAGCAGAAAATCACTAGGAGTTTCTAAATCTTTACCTAAAACTTGATGACTGTTTCTAGCTTGTAATTTTTTAGCTCCTTGTTTTAAATTATGCCAATAAGGATGATATTTTTCTGCTATTTCAAAAGCTTTTTGATTAGTTACAATTAATTTAGATTTATTTTTATTAAATCCACTCCAAGGTAAATATATTTCACAATTCTTATTTATATTATTACATCCTGTTTCAAATGCCGTATCTGCTCCATCTGCTCCTCCACTTCTAAGAATATAATTATTTTTACATAAATATTCAGATACGTTTTTCATTAAAAATTGTATAGTTTTTGGTGTATTTCTTGAACCTATACCTGTATAATATTTATTTTTATTCATATTCTAAATCAATCTTACACTTATTATAACGATACAAGTACTTAATATTAGCACAATCTTTACACCTTCTACACCATTTACAACCTTCACATCTGCTACAAACATAACAATCATTGCAATTCTCACACTCCTCGCATGAAGTACAATTTTTACAATCAGTGCACCTATCAACACATCTAGAACAATCTGTACATCGGTAGCATTCTGTACAATTGTCACAATCTGTATTATTGGCGCAATTATAACACTTTTCACAATTTTCACACCATCTACTATCTCTACAGTTTTCACATTTAGTACATTCTACACAACCATCACACATTGTGCAATTACTACAGTTTTCACATCCATTGCAATTTACACAGTAAGGACAGTTGATACAGTTAGTACAATTATACATTTCTTCAGTATTCATATCTAAAACATCCTGTTCTGTGAATCCTTTCTTATCCCATTTATTACCTCTTTCATCTTCCCAATATTCTTTACTAAAAAGTTTCATTTTTATCTACTGCCTCCTCATAATTATATATTAAAATTTGTCTTTTATCTACTCTTGAAACTGTTTCTTGAAAGCTTGAAAGCTTTCTTCTGAAATTTCTATTTTCTTACCATCTATAGTAATTGTTCTTTTAGGAGTTAAGAAACATTCTACTTTCCCAAAATAAAAATCACTATCTCCTTCTTTTAGATTATAGCACTTTTTAAATATATGATAGCGCCTATCTAGCACATCCGTGTTTTTCGTACCCATGCAATCTCCCATCACTGAATATCCATTACTTTTATGCTTCACAACTATATATTTATCTGTATTACCCTCTCTAGTCAATACATCTCCCACTTGTAAAGGCTCTCCACTACTTAGATATTTCCCAGTAAAATCTCCAACTACGCTCAAATCGAAATGGTTACCTCTTTCACTCATATCTTTTTCTACAATTACTAATGTTTTCATATTCATTCCTCCTATTTTATAATAATTATCATTAAAACTTATCTTTTAATCACATAATTGTTTTTTTAATTCTTCAAAACTTTCTTCTGAGATTTCAATACTTTTACCGTCAATTATGATAGTTTTCTTTGGTTTTATACTTGGGTTCATTTCTGATACAATAAAACCACTATAATTTTCACCTACTTTTAAATCATAAAACTTTTTCTTTAAAATTACACTCCATGAATCTGCCACGCCTTTTTCAAAAGTTAAACCATGTAATCCAGATATACAATATTCATTTTCTAATTTCAATACAATGCCACATCATATGCATCATGTGGAGAACTTATTATAACAATATCACCAACTTGCATAGGTTCTCCATTACTATAAGTCATATCTGTGACATCGCCTATGATACCCCTATTTTCTAAATCTCTTGTTAATATTAATGTTCTTATTTTCATTATTCATCCTCCTTAGGCTCAAACTTACATTCTGAGTATACATTTTCGCAATATATTCCTCTTAAATGTTTGCATTTTTTGCATTCTTCTTTTAGTTCTTGTTCTGAACACTTGTGGTAATAAAATAAAGCGTCATTATAAAATCCTTTTGTTTTTCTCTCTTTATCATCACACTCTATAAATGTTCTATGTCCTTGTATTATTTTATTTCCATGTTTACACGCTATACATGGTATTTTCATCATCATTACCCCTTTTCTACTTTATACTATATCACCAATTATGTGTTATAAATACAGAATTACAGTTATTTAATTTATTTTTATTCTATTACATCTTCAAACATTACCGTGTTATATTCACCTTCTATCTCTTCAAAAGCTACCGTACTACTGCTTCTGCCGACATAAATTTCTTTTACAGTTAATATCTGATTAATTTTAATTTTATTTTTTGCAAGCTCTAATTCAGATGTATAACCATTTTTGCCTAAAAATCTTACTTTTCTACCTCTGCAATCTTCACCATTAATCCTTTCATTTTGAATTTTGCTATTTATATTAGTATACATATTTATTCCGCCATTTAATTTCATTATTCTCTCCTTATCTTTTTTGAATTTTTAGTTCTATAGAATGATTTTCTAATTGATTACTATCATAATAAAAATTATATAGTTCATTAAATCTATAGCTTGCATATTCTTGGTTATGTGTAAAACATTTTAATTTCCCATCTAAATAAATTTTTAATAATGGATTATTTTGTTTCTTATTATATTTCTTATTATTAATTAACATTATAATAGTTACAAATACAAATATTATTGTGAATATTAATATTATAATTATAAAATAATTAAAAGATATCAATAATTGATTTTTGTTTATAATTATACCAATAATACATATAATATAACATATCCATACAAATAATATATGCACTTTTTTGTCCGTATCTATTGTAATCACCTCCTATCAATAAAAACTATATTTTATTACAGTAATAAATGTACATAATTATCCTTTATTGAACCCCATTTATCCATAATCTTATCAATTAATTTTGAATCAAAATCGCATTTTTTAAATTGTATATCCATATAATTAGTTCCATTTCCTGCACAATGACTATAAACCAATCTTATTCTATCTGTAAACATTGTTTCTAATTGATTTAATTCTTTTTTAAGTTCAGATAAAATAGATATATCACATCCTACCGTGTTTTGTAACTCTTCTTCTATTTCACTTATATTATACATCCAATCTCTTAACTTTACTGCATCTTCTTCCAAGTATAATGTAAATTCATTCTTAAATTCAATAGTATTATTATCAGAAAAATACATATGCTTTTTTACCCAACTAATCATATTGTCAGGAATCAACCTTAAAATTCCTTCTTCTTTTGCATTCGTTAGTTGTATTTTATTGTTATAAATAGATGCATTACCATTTATATTCACAACCACTCCTTCATCCGTTTCTTTCATTTCTACAATAATCTCTTCATTTCTGTAATTTGCTTTTATTATTTTAGTATTCATATTTTATTTCCTCCTCTGTTTTATTGTTGTTTAATCTACTATATCTTCTTTATACCAATAATGAATTTCAATTTTTTCACTAAAAATAATTTTTTCATTTATATATAACTCTTCTAAATTATTATAGCCATACATATTATATACATATGTTTTCCCTAACACTCCAATACTTGCCAATGTTTTACATATACTATCGAATAATTGATTTGGTATCCAACTAAATTTAAAAATTGGTTCTTTATATTTATACCCCTTATTTTGAAATTCATTTACAATAGATTCTATAATCCACAAAGGTAAAGCATCTAATGTGGTTATTAATTTTAATTCAACTTCTTTTCTTAACATGACTATTCTCCTTTCTATCAATAAAACTATATTTTAATCACAATCATTCTCTAATAATACATTTATATTCTTTAAAAACTTCATACAATTTACAACAATAGAATTACCCGCTAGTTTATATTGTTGACTATTGCTGATAGGTTTCTTGTTAATAATAGTTGATTGAATTTTATCTATTTCTTCATCTGTCAAACCCATAAGTCTAAAACATTCTTTGGGTGTTAGTTTTCTAATCCTGTAATTAGTTATAGTTTTCAATCCACTTCTTTGTGCTCTAATAGTCGGACAAATATCTTTATAAACTCTAACCCCATCAAATCCTTGAGTGTCATCTATGATTATCTTAGGCTGTCTGTTACCACCTTGCATAGTTGTTAATGATGGTGATAATCCTTCTGAATCATATACACGCCTTATACATTCGTTACCTTTTATATCTAACATTCCAACCATTTCTAATTCCGGTTCTAACTTTTTTTCTTTACTTAATAATCTTCTTTCTTCTTTTGTAGTTATAACACCGTATGGTATGCCTTTATACATATTAGCAGTTAAACAGCAGGCTTCTGTTTCGTAATCATTAATATGATAATTCCATCTTGCTTTTCCATTTCTTTCTCTTGACATATATTTAATAGCATCATTACTCAAATAATACTTTTCATCAACTTTCATCTCAAGAATATCTTTTAATCTTATACCATTATCAAAATCATCCTCAAACTTGAATTGACCATTATCAAACTCTTTTAAAATAGATACACAAAACACTCTTTCTCTGTTCTGTGGCACTCCGCACCATTTAGCATTAATAACTTTCCAATAGTTGTTATATCCCAATGATTCAAGAATTAATAACCATTTGTCAAAGTTAGGTTTATTCTTTTTACCTACTAAATTTTTAACGTTTTCCATCATTAAAAACTTAGGTCTTTTGTTCGCTATAATTCTTTCACATTCCCATAGCAAAGATGACCTTGTTCCGCTTCCTTTTTCTAACCCTGCTTGTTTTCCTGCATTACTAATATCTTGACAAGGGAAGCTATAAGTAAATAAATCCATATTAGGTAACTCATAAGTTTCTAACTTTGATATATCTCCATAATTTTTTACTTTACCATGTAAACTTTCGTGTGCTGCTATTGCATATTTATCTATTTCTGCTATTCCAACGTGTTCAAACTCTATTCTGTATCGTTTTAATGCTAACGATTGACTACCATAGCCCGAAAAAGCCTCAAATAATTTAATCATTCATATCTCCTTTTCTTTACATAATATTAACAAGTTTTTTAAAATAAAGATTACTATTTCCACATACTTTACCATTAAAAGGTAAATTTTATTTACAGACTTTATTTCCACATCTTATCATGCTTAATGGATATTGACATTTACTGCAATCATGTTCTTTACAATCTTCAAATTGGCAATAATCCCTAATGGTTTCAATAGCTTTTTGAAAATCTTTTGGTACTTTTTTATAGTAATTTGGTTCATCTCTTTTCCATATTAACTCTAAATTATCTGTAATAAATAAATCCTTAAAATGATAACTTGCACTAACATTATATATTGCTATAATATCCAGCTCTTCAGCTATTGCATGTATTAAATTTTCATTATAGAATCTTAATTGTAAACCAGTTGTAAAGCCTATACATAAACCTTTTTCTAATAATACCATAAACTTAGTCCCATTTCTTACCTCAATTATTATGCCAGTTTTTAAATCACTTTTTGTAAAAATTTCATTCAATTTTAATTCCTCCTTAATTTTCATTTGATTTTTCCATATATTAATAATACCACTAACTAATATAGAAGTCAATGGTATTATGGAAATTGTTTATTTATTTTTTAATATGATTTTTAATATCCATTTCTCAAAAATATTTAGCTTAACTTCTAATATATGTTCTATTAATATGTCTGGATTCTTTTTATAAAACTCTTTAGCATCTATTTCTATTTTTACTTGTCCTTGTTTCATTATCAATTTCTCCTTTATTTTTTTTATTTATCAAGTCATTTAATAAAAATTTTATACAATCACTTTTTTAACATGAGATACTCTAAACAAACAACTACAAGTTTCTTTTGAGTTTGCAGTTTCTGTTAAAAAATAATATTTCAATGGAATAAATAAATTTGGGTTATCTTTAAATTTTTCAGTATGTGTTTTATTTAAATATCCTTTAATTATTTTACCATTAAATAATTCTATATTTACTTTTTTATTTAAATATTTTTCAAAAGTTTCTCTATTCATTTTTCTTTTCCTCCTTATTATTAAAATGTAGATTTTATTTAATATGTTTTATATTTAATTATGCCTTTTTATTTCATCTCCCATTACTAATAATATCACTAACTGATATAAAAGTCAAGTATATAATTAATATTATTTCTATTTACTAAATATACCTGATAGAAGTAATTTTTGTAGATTGTGGGATTCTTTTATTTCTTTATTTGTTCTTGTGTTATTACACCCTAATTTTATTTCAAATGTGCTTCCATCATATTCTCTTATAAAAATTTTATAACCTTTATTAAACAATTTAGTATCTAACAAGGCAATTTGGGTAGTAAATATTTTCTCTTCGTGACAAAATAATGCGTAACAAGAATTATAATATCCATGGTATACTACTTTATTATCTTTAATATTTCTTTCATCTAAAATAAATGTAATTTCTTTACTCATACTTATTTCACTCCCTAATATATTATTTTTAAAATTCACTACGAACAAGTATTTACTACATTTTCTACATCATTATCATCGAACACTTTTATCCGTATTTCTTTTTTTTATATTCCATTTATCCTATCTCATTATTTATTTATTGTAATAAATACACTTTACTATTTATCATACATCCTTGACCTAAAATGTTTCATATTCTTCAATTACTTTATAACATTGTGGCTCAAATATAAAACTATCTGTAAAATTACAATATTTATTTGTTGGCGTTGGAATACATACCCAACATTTATCATCAGAAAATTTTATTCCATCTGTTGGTTCTCCATTTATAGTTACATCTCTACTTATTATTAAAATATTTTTATCTAGTAAATCTATTTCTGCTTCTTTAAATCTACTTAACACTATTTCATAATCTGTCATATTTACACCATCCCTTCTAATATATCATATTTTTAAAATTCATCATGGACAAACATTTTTACAGCTTCCCAAAGAGCGTCACACAATTCTTTATCATCAAATCCAATCTTATAATAATTTTTACTTTTTTGTATCATCAAGGTATCATATGATTCTACTACTGGAACATCCTTAGAATTCCAATATTTATAAATAGTATAATCATAACATTTTTCATCTAATATCTCAATCATTTTTCCGATGTTGCAATATTTTGCAGTTTCTTCAAGCACTTTTTCCCAATTATATTTTTCAAATTCCTGCTTAGTTAAATCCCATTCATGTCTTAGCAATGTATTTAACTTACATACATCCTTATCTGATAATTCTTCTAATTGTTTAACAGTTATATGCTGCTTCATCCAATCCATCTCCTATCTTTTTATTTTTATTTTTTAATTCCACAATATATTTTATTATTAGGTTTATCATAATAATATTCTGTGTATTTGTGTTGCGTTGTGTTAATGATATGTTTTGAGTGCTTATCGTTTGTACATTCATAAACCTTATTCACCTCAAAATCTATTTGTAGTGGATATATCTTATCCACACTTATTCTTTTTGGTTTAGATTTTAATTCACTACATAATATTTTTTTATTTGCTTCATCGATAACAATTTTGTTATATGATTGTTTTAAATTTGAAGTTAATTTTATCCTTTCTCTATCATTTTTATATAAAATTATTTTTTCGTGAGTTGGTTTTTCTAAACATTTCATATTTTCATTGACTGTATTTTTACCAACTCGATTACTTCTTGGAGAATATTTCAATTTATCTAAATTGCTATTTGCTTTTTCACATTTTGCAATTAATCCTGATAATAGTTCTGAAATTTTAGATTCAGGATGTGTCATTGCTTTATATATTGGCTCTATAGATTTATTTTCATACTTTAACATTCGTCTTCTTTCTCCAATATCTCTTAAAGTTCTATATATTTCATATCCTTCAGAGGCACTATATCGAGTACCCTCAATACTATGTAGAATATCTTGTCTTTCTCCAGAAGTTTTTATTATATTCTCACAGTTAGTTTCGTATTTTTTAGATATTTCTAACAATTCTTTTGTAATACTTAATATTTTTTCTTCTCCATTTATCATAGATTACATCTCCTTTACTTTGTATTCTTCTTATATATTAAGTATAAACAATTCATAGCGTTTTGTCAATATAAAAATAATAAAAACTTACCATATTTTTTATTTATGATAAGTTATTGTATTAATATATTTTATATATACTATATATAGTATATGATTATAAGTTAATATACTTTATGTTGTGCTATAGTGTGATTAAAAGATATGTTTTAAACACTATCTTAATATACGTCTAATTTTTGATATTCATTAGTTTTCTTTCCTTTTTCGGTCAAAGTCCATCCATTAATTGGAGGGTAAGTATCATACTCATCATAACATGGGGCAGATTTATATTCTATTAATCCTTTTTCTTTTAATGATTTTATATGTTTATTAACTTGATATCTCGATGTTTTTAAAGACCACGTTATATCACATGGTCTGCAAATATCATGTGTAAAATTCCAATATACAACTTTACATATCTTTTTTAATACATCTTGCTCTGTAACTTTGTTGTATCTCATAAATACCTCTCTTTCTTTCAAGTTTAAATCTCATATCATATTTTTAATGTTGCATTCCTTTAATATCATAAAACCCATATTTTTATTCTTAGATACAATTATATGAGTAAAAAGAAATTATTTTTAAGCAATTCTTTGACTAGATTATTATTTTTTTTATGCTATTTAATCATCTAATAGCATTAGTATGATATTTGTTATTTAACTTTAAAAAACTTATTAGCAATTTCTTTTGCCTTTTCTGTATCATTTAAAAACATTGCTAAGTTAATAATACTATCTATAAAATTAAAAACTGGCATAAACATTAAAATTATACAAAACGGTTCAACATCCCATTCTTCGGCTTTATACAAAGTTCTTATGCCAATCCAACATAATATAATACTGACTGCATAAAACAATAAAAATATTTTCATTAAATCACCTCCCATGAATTTTTATGAATATTTTTAATATCATTTTTAAAATTATCTATACTAATAATTTTCTTATCTTTTGTATTGTAAAATTTATCAAAATACATTCTATTCCCTACAAAAAATGCATAATACCCATGATTTTTATTTTTTATTTTAATATTAAAATTTATATTACTTTTAACAAATTTAATTATATTAGGGATAGATTCATCTTGATATGTGCAATCTATAAAAATATCATTATTAATATAATTATAAATTCTTTTTTGAGATTCTTTATCTAGTTTTTCTTTTTGATTAATATGAAATCTATCAAATAATTCATCTAACTCTATAATTTCAATATTTAATTTTTTACATTCTAATAAATCTAAATTTATCCATTCAATAATGCCGTTTTCTATCAGTACATACCATATATGTTCATCCCTATATATATTATATTTATTATTACTGAATTTATAAAACAAATCCATATATTTATTTACAGAATCTTCATCTTGACAGAATATAATAATTTTATTTTTATTTAGATATCTAAACATTTCTTCTTCCTTATGTTTATCTATATTTTTTATATTCTCAATTTCTATATATTTAATTTCACTCTCTTTAATATTATGCATTTTATTCCCTTTATCTATATACATTTTTGTTCACTCCTTTTTATTTATCTTTTATTTAATATTATTAAATTAAGTTATATTTGTCAAGATAGTTTTATGTAAAGGGAGATTACTCCCTAGTAATTAAAACGTGAAATTTAATTATAAAAATCAGACAACTTATTTTCATCCATCGTATATACGTCATGGTAATCTTGATTATCATCAATTATATAATTACCGCCTTCACCTTCTTTTTTCTGATAATATTCTCCTTTTTTAAAAGTAAATTTTTCACCTGAAAACCCTTCATGAGTATAATTTTCTTTTGTATGATGATAGAAAAAATCTTCTAGCTTATATTTTGCGTGTAATTCTTTTTTATTCATATTATCACCCTCCTAATTTTAATTTTATCTTTTTAATACATATTTTGATATTCTATCTCCTCTTCGTTTAAAAATTTATGTCTTACTTTGTATCTTTCTATATCAGATTCATTATATTCTATAATAGAACTAGTTATCCTATTGTAAACTTCATATTTATTTTCTCTATTTTTACTTCCAACCCAGCTTTTTACAATTACACCTATCTCATATTTATTAACTACTACAATATCTCCAAACAAAAATTTCATAATTATCTCTCCTTTATAATTTTTAAATTTTATAATTCTTTTAAAAAATTATCCAATTTTATTTTTTGTTCTTTAGTTAGTTCTAATTCATAAATTTCTTTATGTCTCTCTTTTGGTTTTGGTTTTTCAATTTCTATATATTCAACATTGTTAATTGAATCTACCCAATATAATCTATCTCCATAATCTTGTTTTGAGCTACCTATTTCAGCCATAATAGTAACTTTATAAAATTTATCTGCAATTTTTGCAATAATGTTTGCTTCATCTTGATAATATCCTTGTCCACAATCAAAATAATCATGCATATTTGATGAAAAATAATTAACAATTTGCCCTTCATGTTTTAAATATTTTTTATCCATAATTACATCATAATCATCAACTAAATATTGTTCCAATTCCCAATTAGAACTATCAATTAAATCAACCATATTTTTATATTCTACTCTTTTATTTAAATCAGATATAATATTTTCTAACTCTTCATTTTCTTTCTTTTCTAATCCAGCTGTATAATATTTAGAATATTTATTATTCATTTTTCTTAACCACCCCAAGATTTCTAACAACCTACTAATCTAACTAATTAAATTACCTTTAACAGCTTTACTTTCTTTTCTCTTTGCATCCATATCAATTACACCTAACTCTACATACTTATCTGCACAATCATTACATAAATGTGAATTTAGTTTTCCAATTGGTGAGATAAAAGCAATCATATCATCTTTAATATCTATATAAAGCCTTTTACATTCAGTACATTTTTGTTCAGATTTTTTCTTCTTATGCGCTAACCACGATTTTTTATCAATAAAATTTTTCCGAACTGCTTGTATTTCTTCTGGTTTATATTTCATACCATTCTCCTTTTTATTTTTTTATTATTTTCATCTAATTAAAAGACTTAATTTATTCACTCTTTTTAACATAAACTTTATAATTTTATGTTCTATAAATCTTCACAATAAGGAATATATTTGTCAATTGATTTTTGTTGGAATCCCATGCCAAATAAGAACATCCTAAATTCTGAAACAATTGTAGCCATATTGCTATCTTCAGTCATATCAAATGAAACCCTTTGTACCTTATTATTATCAATCAAAGATTCGTTTGAAAATATAATTTTATGAATAACCTCAGTCATATTTATCACCTCCTTATTTTTTATTTATTCTTTTCTTAATAAGTATTCTAACGCATATTGCTCATCTACTAACTCAATTTCAAAATCATCTGGTAAAAATGGTGAGGTTTGTGGCGACTCTATTTCATATATCTTATCTTCATAAATCATCATACCATAAGAGTCTATAAATTTCAAGTCTTCTGGATTATTTAAATCATATCCATCAAATTTAATTAAACAATTCGGTGCTTCTAAATACCAATTTTTCCCTTTATCAAGTTTTTTATAACATGTAACCCATATTAATTCTTCTTTATTATCATATTTGACAATTGCATAAGAACTCTTTCCATTTAATATCATTTCAAATCTTTCTTGTTTTGTCATAATATCTCCTTTCGCTTTAATAAAATAATTCTTTTACCTATATATGTTCTTCTAACTATTTTTCTAATTCATATTTTATTTCTTCTAATCTATCTACTTCTTCCAAACTTTTATTTTCGCATTCTAATTCTTCTATTCTGGATTCCAAATCAAGTTGGATACTTTTTAAATCTTCAATTTCTTTAGATTGTTCAGATTGTTCTTCTGTCTCTATATGAAAAATACGAGATACTTGGTCTCCATTTAGTATTCTAATAAGCCCAATAATATCGTCTTCTTGTATTTCTATTTTTGCACATTGAGTGCCTTGATTTTTATTTTCATATAAATGATTTTTATTTTAATATAAATATTCTACTATTATTCCCATTTTTACTATCTCCTTTGTCTGTTTTTTGTTTTTATTTACAATTAATTACAACAAGTCCAAATTTATCAGTATACATTATTCATCATATTCTCCATATTTTTTAGATACTAAATTGGCTAATTCAATAATCACATCTTCATAAGTATCACTTCCACAATCTAATTCAATATCATGCCAACAAGTATTTTTATCATATTTTCCACATTCTAACCAAACTTGAGTTTTAGTATTCAAATCTTCATTGTTATTTATTATATTATTTAATGGGTTGACTTTAACTATATATATGTCCAAACATCTATTAAACAACCTACTATGTCCGTTTTCGTCTCGAAAAATAGGATGATTATATAACCACCACCATGATTTATAAAAGTCTGTAAATTTATTCATAATACCTCCTTTTGTTTTATATTATATATATTATAGTTACTAATATTATGTTAAACCCTTTATTTTAATTACTACTTTATACTACATATTGATACTATTCTATAAATTCATTATATTCTATTCCAAATCTACTTTTAATATTTTCGGCAACTAATGTCCTATGACATCTACTTGGGTCTTTTTCAAAACATATTAAAGCATATTTACTTCCTTTTGTATTAATATTATTCACAAGTAACTGAGAAACTCTTTTATATTCAGCACTATATTTAATTTGATGGTTGAACCTTTTTACATAATCATCCCAATCTAAATCTTTTTTATGCTTCATTAATATATCACTTGATGGGCTGAAGCATTTAGCCAGAAAGCATCTTGGAGTGTTTTTAATATCTAACCATTTTGGAGGATATCTAGTTATAATAATCTTGACATAATTATCTGGAATCTTAGCCATCTTGCTAAAATATGTTGTTATAATTTTATTGTTCATATATTCTTATTCTCTCCTTTTATTATATAACATGCATTAAAATCTGAAATATAACTGCCGAATTTTCGGCACTATTATATAGTTTAATTATTATTTATTTGTTATCTCTGTTTTACATATTTATAATATTTATTTAATACCTAATTTATGCTGCTCACAATCTAAAATCAATGACTTTAAAAAATTAATTTGATTGTCTATTAATTTATTATATTCTAAGATTGCTTCCTCTTTGGTGTCTGCATACTTCCTCGACCATATATCAATTTTACCACTTTTCAAAGGTTTACCATTCTTATTCAATTTAATACAATACCCATAATTACTAGAATTCATAGCTATAACACATCTGTAAGGATATGCTTTTAATTTCATAGACTTTTCTGTATTATTGGTTTTATATTCATAAGCCAATACTGTTTACCATGCTCAATTTCTCTATAATTATATAACAAAATCACACTCCCTTTCATTTTTAAAATATCGGTTTTATTCACTATAATTTTTCATGAATTTATTTATAAAAAGTCATATTATTCACCTCCATTATTATATAATTTTTGTAACCAAATTTCTATTAACTACATAATATCACATTTATATTTTATTTGTCAAGGAATGTTTTAAAAAGACACCCATTTTTATGAATGCCTTTAAATATTATAATATTTGATTAAAATAGGAATTTTAATGATATTTTAACCCCTGTAACCGTTGCAATCACTAGTGTTGAAAATCGTGTTTTGTCAATACTTAAAAGAATGATTTTATTTACATGTTAAAACGGTATTTCTTTCGCTATTTCTTTTAATGACATTTTTTCAAAATAGTCAATTGCATTTCCCAATTCAAACATTGCTGTTCTTACATCTACAGGAATTGAATATCCATAATTCAATAAAACTTTAAAATTATCTTTAATATCGCCTGGAATTAATTTTAATTCATTATACGCATCTTTAATATCCCGATACTCCTTAATAAAATCACCATTTTTATATATTAATTTTATTGTTTCTTTCTTTTTTCTATCAATCGCATCTTGTAGTATTTTATCCCAATTATTATTCCCTACAATAAATAGAAAATCATTATTCTCATCAATAATTTTTAATTCTTGCTTATTGCCGTACCCACTTATTTCTACTTTTTTAACTTTTATTCCTAATTCGCCTTTCATTTTTGCATCTCCTTTTAATTTAAGTATCTCTCATGAGCAATTTTCTTTATAAAATCTTTTATTTTTAACGATTCTATTATGTCTTTTACTATTTGATTATAATTTATATCTTAAATATTTTTAATACATAAAGCTTGAAAATTACATTTATTTATTGTAGTTACACCAATATCACTTGGTGTTGATATAACATCGGATAATTGAGTATTATAATCTAAATACAACACTCCTTCATTATAAGATGTCATATATCCTATTGCATTATTATTTTTGTCTATAATAGGTTTATTATTGATTGTATTGTGAATATCATTATAAGCATTTTTATCAACAATCACTCCGTTTAATCTTAATTCTTCTGTTATTAATTCTGCAATATTATCAAATTTCACTTTTATAATTTTTCTCATTTTTATTCTCCTCCTTCTATATCAATATAATTTAGTAAAAATTTTGTTTTCATAGGTACAATACAATCCCTACTATAATACATTTTTCTAACCTCTTCTTTTGTAAACCATTTATAAATTACATCTTCTCCTTTATCTAATTTTTGTTCTTTATGGATATAATTTTCTTTTAATTGAATAATAAATAAATTACATATAGCATTTGAAGTACCAGTTTGAGGATAAACCCTATCTACAAATTCTATTTTTTCAATAAAATTTGGAGTTATACCAGTTTCCTCTCTAAGTTCTCTAGTCATAGCTATAATTGGATTTTCATCCTTCTCAACTAATCCTCCAACCCCTTCCCAAATCCTAGACTGAGTAGCAACTCTCCATTGATTAACCATTAGGATATTATCATTTTTGTCAATAATTAATCCTACACTACATTCTGGAAAATCTAGATATTCTCTTATTTCACCTTTATCATTCCTAATTTTACCACATTTTAAAAACTCAAATTCATTTGTCATATTATATAAACTCTCCCTTTTCTTATTTTGCACATAAATTTTATGTATTTCCAGTTAACTTAATAACTGGAATATAATTATTTAATTTAATCTTTTTCTTATTTCTTTTAAACTATCATCTCTCACTATTTTTCCATCAATAAAAACATCTTGTAATAAATTGTTATTGATTTTAGATAGGTCTTTTTTATATAAATTATCAATATAAGAAATATTTCCTTTTTTATCTTTTAAAACTGCTACTAGTCCTTTTTGGGATTTTTTTAATCCATCATCAGTTTTTGGGTCTTTAAATATTTTAATTTCATTTCCATCTACAATAGTATATGTTGCTTTTACAGCCATGCCAAAAGTATCTCTAGTATGATACCCTAATGAATAAGAACCTATCCCAAATACTACATTGCTTGAGGCAAACCCTTTTTCTTTTAATTTTTTTAAAATTTCATTCGCTCTTTGAGGAGTTATTGCATCTCCATAAATCAAACCAATATGTGAATCTAAAACCTTGTATCCCTTTTTATTAATTTCTCCACCAAATATTTCCCATAATACTTCGATAGAACCCTTTTTGATATGTTGAATATTAGAATTTTCATCTCCACAAATAATTTTTACTGGGTCTCCAGAATCAGGTCTAACTACAACTTTCCCATTCCTGTTTAATATAGATTGTTTTAAAGACGGAATTACGCTAGTTAAAACATTCCAATAATCATATCCATCTGAAACTATTGAAACAAACCCATGTGGTGCAACTTCATTAATTATTCTTTCATAATATTTTTTATCATCTTGGTATTGGCACTGTATACTGTGCTCTGTAGCTAAAATACTTGATGCTACTAATTCATTTTCTATATTAGCGCTATAATATTTTTCTAAGTAACAAATACTAGGAATCGTATCAGTCCCTGTAGAGAATAATAAATGCCCTGCTCCAGTTTTTATCGCATCGTCATTACAAGACATTCCTCTATATCCAAAGTTATGATTTTGCCATTGTACATGTTCTCTATTATCACAAGTTAAATCAGCATATTTGTTTGAAATATCAAAGTATTCTTTGACTATTGTTGCCGATGTAATAGCCTTCCATGATTCAACACTAATCAAAGTTTCTAAAAAATTAGTTAACCAATAAAATTTTGGCAATGTATTTTCAATGGTCATCATAGGTACTCTTAAAGGAACTAATGTGCCTTCTGGAACTGCTTTAATTTTAATTGGTAAAAAACCTAAGTTATGCAACTCTTCGATATGAATTGTATCAGCACAAGACTCTCCAATTGTATAATTAATAACTCTTTTATATTCTGCGACAACTTCATCTTTAGGCTTATTAAAAAAGTTATCATTAAAATAATCAATTAAATACTCTTTTATAAAACCTTGTAATCCAAAAAATACGACTTCATTAATCCCATCTATTCTACTACCTCTTGGTGTAAACGTAGAATAAATTTTTTCAGTTCCCTTCTCACTCATAATACGATGTGAAATTTTGTAAAAATCTGTTAATAGTAATGGGTTCATTTTCATTATTTTCTCTCCTTTTTATTTTATATTATTTATTAATATTATTATATATCTAAAATTGTTAATTTGTCAAAGATTTTTTCTGTATAAATTGAATTGGTAGCAAAAATACCTTTTAACAAATTATTTTTTGGTAATTCACCTTTTAATACATTATTTTCTAAATGTGTAACGGCAAGATAAATATCTCCTACATTATTATTTTGTAATGTTTTAGCTGTAGCAAGAAAAGTTCCTCCCTTACTACACAAGTCATCAACTATTAATACATTCCCTTTATTTAAATTATCATCGCAAATCACTTCAAAAGAATCAATATTACCAGTTTGCAAATTCCTTCTTTTATATCCTACAATTGTTTTATACCCTAAAAATAATTCACTATATTTTTTCTGACTACCTGCATCTGGAAATAAAATAAAATCTTTATTTTTATCAAAATTCATCATACTCATAGCTTTTTCAGTTACTGAAACAGTTGTTAATCCATATTCACAATTTTTTAATAAAGCTACACAAACATATGAATGTGGCTCATGAATATAAATCTTATAAAAATTTAATTGATTAATAAATTCACAAATATATTTTAGTGTAAACACAAAATTATTAATTGGTCTATCCATTCTACTATATGGCATATATTTAATAATTAATACGCTTTGGATATTAGTATTTTCATCTAAATATCTTTTTACCATTAGTAAATTAATTAAATCCTCATTGTTTTCAAAATACAATTCAATCGTGTGTCGTGATTGTCTGGTCATGGTTGAATAACTAGCAAAATCTATTAACGATTCTCCATTTGGAAATTTTTTAACTTCTATTTTTTTACCATTAAATTTTAACATTCTTATATCTCCTTTTTATCACTATCTACAAAAATATGAGCCAACTGTCCACAGCATAATCCAGCCTCTTCACATTTTGCAATTGCATCTACAACTACAGGAACACCTTTTTCTTTAAATTTACATTCTAATGCTTTTAAGTCTTCATAATTATGATAATTAGCATATGTTTCTAAATTATTATTTTGAGAGTTATTAGTATTATTTAATGGTATTAATTTTATAGTAAATTTATCACCATTTAAACCATAAGATGCAAGTTTATCTACATCTACTTCTACACCTTTCATAACAATAAAATTCAAAGTAATAGTTCTGTTTGTAACATCTTTATTATTAATATATTTAATAATTTCCTCTATAGATAAAACATCTGCTCCACCAAACAGTTCTTTTCTCATTTTTTCATTTGTAGAATTACAACTAATTTGAAAATGTAAAAATCCATTATAGATATTCTCTTTAACATCTAATACTCTATCAATTACTTCAAATCCACTAACCCCTTGTAATGTTTTTCTTGGTAATATAGAATTAAAACAAGGCAGCCAATTAAAATCTTTATCCATTCTTTTTGAAATTTTTGGTAAATTTACAATAGCTCCTAGTACATTATTTAAATTATGTGCTGGTTCTCCCATTCTTGCAAATCCTAATTTTAATTTATTACTTTTATTTACATAAGGGGTATATTTTATGATAGCCTCTACTTGAGATTCTATTTCTTGTTGAGATAAATTTCCTTTAAATGGCAAATTTGCAACATCACAAAACTTACAATTATGAGTACATCCTTTTTGAGTACTAACCGTACAGAGCCATTTATTTTCATAATCATCTAAATGATTCCAAATCACATGAGCATCTAAAGACTCTCTTACTTCTAAATTTTGTTTTCCACCTACTTTTACATCTCTCATTTCAGTACATTCAATAGGAAATCCATCTTTTGTTTCTAGCATAAAAACTCTCCCACTTGGTAAATAATATGCATTTTTAAAATTCATTTAAAATCCTCCTTTATATTATAAAACTATCATAAACTTTATTATCAGGCATAAAATATATGTTATAATCTTTATTATCTAAAAAATAAGCATTATAATCTTTTTTAAATAAATTATAATTACCTTCATCAGAATACCCAAATAATTGTTTAAAAGTAACTTGAATATTATTTTTATTTGCGAAATTTATATAATTTTCAATATCTTCTTTAGTATCGTTTTGAGTAACTACATGAATTATTCTTGTCTTTGTTAATTTAGAAAGATATAATAAATAATCTTTATCGTCATCTAATTTGTCTGAAGAAAATGCACATAAATTTACATGCTTTCTCCAAAATTTTTGTTTTGTAAATTTTACTCTAGTGTGAATATCTAATTTTATATTGTGTTTATGAGTAAAATTAATAATCCATATCCAAAAATTCAGATTTTCAAAATAATTATACAAAGGGTCTCCTCCACCAGACAAACTAACTTTACCCTTATATTTATATTTTATTAAAAAATTTTCTAATTTATTATAATCTATTTTATTATAATTTTTCAATTTATGATTTTTCCAAACGCAATACCAACAATTAGAATCGCATCCAAAATTTGTTATTATAGATATATTTTTATCCATAATTAAAACCTCCTTGTTAATTTAAATATCTTCCTTCTTTAATTTTCTGTATCAATTTATCTTTATCTTTAAACGTTTTATAACACCCTTTAAAAGCTGAAAATGGAATTAATTCTCCATCTTCTCCAGCAAACCAGATATCATTTACTTCTTTTGCATTGTCAACCACGTGCGGACAGTTAGTAATATAGAAATTCTGAACAGCATAATCTCTAAATTGTACACTAATCTTATCAAACATTTTTTCTACATATATACCATCCAATGCATGTTCTGGACAATATAAAGCCTTTTTAAATTCATCATCACCCATTTTTAATAGTTTTTTATCCCATAACCCTAAAATTAAATTATTTGTGCTATTTTCTAATGACATTAAATTATCTGTTAATAATTTTACCACATCTGAATTAATACAAATAATAATATTATTTTTAGTTAATCCATTAAACTTATATTTCCCTATTTGAATTGATGACAACATTGGTTTATCAATTCTTTTTCTATAGATGTACATTTTTATTCCTCCTTTTTTAATATATTTTAACCATAACCAAATACTATCATAAAAATCACGTTTTGTCAAATTTATTTTATTTTCACAAAATATTCATAAAAACACTTTGTTAAACTTTTAGCAAATGTTGAAATTTCAACGTTTAAAAATTAAATTTTGTCATTAAAATTGACATTTTATTACATTTATTCTTTTTCTTGCTCAAATCCATTAAATTCTATAATTTTGTAGTTTTGCGACTTATAAAATTGCAAAGTTGCATATTTCCCATTATAAAATCTATAACATGTATTTTCTTTTTCTATATGCCATCCATTTATATCAATAAATTTCTTTTTTGAATTCCATTGATACCCAAATTCATTAGCTCTTTTTAATAACTCATCTGCTAATTCTTCTGTTTTACAATGCACTACAATTCTTTCCCCTACATATTTTTTATTAAACTCTTCTTTTGTCATAATTTGTTATCTCCTATTAAATAAATTTTAATATTTTATTTCTCATTTGATTTCTATAATTATAATAATCTACAACCTAATTTAATCTTTAAAAAGATTCCACTCTTTACATTTTTTCATCAGCCAGTCTACACCTTTTTTAGTAATAATAGTTTTTGAATTTGAATACAATCCATTTGTAGTCTGGATTACTTTAAAATACTTTCTATCAATAAATGATTGATAAGGTTCAACACTTGGCTTTTTCCTAAGTATCTTCTCGCTTCTTAAAAAATCCATAAATTTATTTCTACCAAATATTAAATTAGCACTCTTAGTAAAACTATTAAAATCTAAGTCTCCTTTACTATCCATAAGCAAATCATAATTTTCAGCTTTTGGTCTCATTATTTTATTCTTTTCTTTAACTGCTTTATATTCTGTTAAAAGTTGAATCATTGTATCTGGGTCTGATAACATATTTTCTAATGTATTTTCACCAATATACATATCATTTTTTCTAATATCTTTTAGTATTTTCTTAACTTCTCTTTTAAATTGTTTTGCTATTGGCTTTCTACTTTGCATAAGAACCTCATAAAACCCGTCCTCTGTAAGCATTAATACATCTCTGTTTTGACCTGCATGTAATATTGTTACACTCAGCTTTTCATCATCATCAACATTTTTGAGCATGTTTGTGGTATGTGTATGCTCAATCCAATTAGCAACGTCTTTAACTAAAAACAATGGATTATCTAAACTACCATAAATTTTAAATTCTTTCCCTAATACTATTTGTTGATTAATTATTTCTAACTTATCGTTCATTTTTTACCCCCTTTTTTATAAATTTTATTCCTTAATCAAAGTATACTACATTACATTTATATTTGTCAAGATATTTATCAAAATAGCTCTAAATAATTATATTTTTTAAATCAAGTATTTTAATTACAAAAAAAATGACCTTAATATTTAAATCAAAGCCATTTTCAATATTTTTATTTGATTTTTAACACTTATAGCATTTTAGAAATTTCATTTAATTCTATTTCAACTTTCTTTTTCTATATTATCAATAAATTCTTCAAAATTCATACCATATAACACAAATTTTTTTATGTCATCTATTAACATTCCCTAAACCTATTGATATCTTTATCAGTAAGTTCTGAGTTTGATGATTTAAATATATCTACGTACATTTAAATCCTCTCAACCGTACTAGATTCTTTATAAGCTTGTTTTAGAAATAACGTTTGCTCATTTTTGTATTGGCGATGGTTTATAATATTTTCTGTACTTTTCTGGAATATTTTTTAAAAAATTTTTATGAAACTTTTCAATTTCTAATTTATTCACAACTTCCATAACTATTTCTCCTTAATCTACTCATTAATCTAAAGATATGATATTAATATCTTTTTAGCTTTATAAATCCATTATTATCATATTATATAAAATACATTTTTAATATTGATACCATTTTACATCTAAAATAGCACTAGAGTTATTTACTGTTCTTATTTGTACTTTATTATCTATATCTAAATACATTTCTTGTTGTGGATTATTACTATAATAATATTTAGCATTACCATATAAGCAGCCTATATAAGCATCTTGAAAATTTTTATAACATCTTCTCCATTCCATATTATGATTAAGCATTTCATTATTTAAAATCTCTTTTGCCTCAAAAAGTAATAAATGGTTTTTATAAAAATTTAATTGCCAATTTGCTTCATTACTAGAAGTTTTTATACAATGAAATTTGTTTCCATTATATTCACACTCATATTTTGTATTAATTAATTCTTTTTCAATACTTTTTAACATTTCATATGTTTTCATAATTATCATCCTCCTTTATTTTAATTTATTTTTTATACACTTCTTCTGCTATTTTTACCCCCTCTTTCATCCCTCTTTCATAAGCGTTAGTTACTTCTTGTTCATTTGTTTCAAGTATCTCCTCAATAAATTCTTCTGAAAAATTATCTACTTCAAAAAGAATATCTCCTTTTGAATTAAGGACACAATCTGCCCAACGATTTTGATGTTTTATTTCAATTAATTTTCTATGCATAATTTAATCACCTCTATTTATTTAAATTTAAAATACATTCAACATTTTCAAAATTTCCCCTATAATCGCTATTGGTAGTGTTAATTCAGCACTAAAAATTCCAATAATGCCATCCCAAAATAATGGGATATCTTTACCAAACCAACTTAAAATTACATCAGTACTCCATGCTCCTAATGTAAAATTAAATGCTAAGAACAATATTAAAATTAGTTTAGATTTTATTTTAAATAGCTTATTCATTTTTTCACATCTCCCTCTCAATTTATTAAGTGCCATAATCTTTTCTTCCTCAATATTTGGACAATCTAATATTTTATTCTTATTGTATTTTAACACTCCTTATTTATTATTTAAAGTATACTATTAACAGTTGTAGCCATTGGAAATATCATTAAAATCGTCGTTTATTGATACATTGCTAGTTTATAATCCGAAGTAATCCATTTAATTATTTTTAAGTATCTCTCTTCTGAGTATATTGGATTGTTTTCATTATACCAATCATCTAATATTTTTACATTCTTTTTTGAATTACATATTTTGCATGATGGTACACAATTTTTTATTCCATTATCTCCATCATGAATAACATGTTCTTTATGAAAATTGCCAACTATTTCTTTTCCACAATATTTAACTATATGTTTAGATTGTGGCAATCCACAATAGGCACATGAGTATTCTCCATTATTATCTTTAAAATAATCTAAACACATATCCCATTCATCAGAAGTAAATGTTCGTTTTTTATATTTATTTCTTTTTTCTCTATAACCTTTTATTTTTTCTTTATTTTTTGAATTCCACTCTTTATCTCGCCCATCTTCTCTATATTTTTTCATTGCTTCATAAATATGCCTAGAACGTATCGGCTTATTATTATCTTTTTTAGCATATATTGCACGCTTTTCTGGATGCTTTCTGCTGTATTCTAAATTTTTTGCCTTTTCACAGGGTTTACAATATGGACTTAAATGAGTTTTGTTTTTTATATAAAAATTATCCGAAGTTTCTTCAAAATACTTATTACAAATTATACATTTTTTATACTTTATCTCTTTCATATTTTTCTCCAATTAATTATTTTTATTACTTTAATATTACATTTGCTATCAATAGAATCAATATTTTAATCACATTTACTATGATTAACTATCTTTATTTCATATCCTAACTCTTTTTCAATTTCTGAAATACTCATTTCTTTTTTATTAACTACTTTTATATACTTTCCTGCAATAAACCAACTTATATCGCTACTCCATAAATTAACAGCACCCCTTATAATTGGATTAAATCTACCATCTTTAATAACAAATCTACCTCCGTCATAAATATGTTGATAAACAATATTTTCTTTTAATTCTTTGTAAGTTAGAATTTCTTGATTATTATCAAACCCATTAAATTCTATTATTTTATAATTAGCATCTTTATAGTAATCTATTCCACAATACGAACTTATATTAATCTCATAACATGTCTTATCTTTATATCTCTCCCAGCGGTTATTGCCTATATAACTTTGAACCGAACACCATTTATATCCAAACTTATCAGCCATTTTTAGAAATTGATTTGCTAACTCCTCAGTCTTACAATTAACTACCACTTTTTTACTTACATATTTATTATCAAATTCTTCTTTTAACATTTTACTCTCCTTTTATTATTTAGTTTAGTCATATTTATTAACATTATTAATAATTTTTATCTTGTATTACAATTCTTTTTTAATATCTTAAAAAAACCGATAAAACGACGATTCTATCTGGTCTACCATTCATCTTGGCATCTGTCTATTGCATTAACCTCCCTCCATCCTTTTTTAGCATATTCCATTTTACCTTCAAATTCAATTTCAAGTAATTTTATTTTATTAAATTTTAACTCTTTTCTATATTTAGACTGCAATTCGCCAATTTCTTTATTGTGTCTTTTTTTTATTTTTTCTAATTCTGCTTTATATTCTAATTCAAGTTGAGCTCGCTCACAAAAGCATACATATCCTGTTGTTGTATAGTCATTATACTCTTCTATTCTAGATTGAATTGGATACATTTGTCCACCACAATATGGACATTTAGCGCCATTAATATTCACATGTGAAGACGGTATTAAATCCTTGTGAGTGCTGTTAAAACTATATTTATACTCTATTCCATCTGCCTGCTTTTCACCAACATAAACCCATCTAAAAAATTTTTTATATTCCTCTTTTAAGCTATTATATTGTTTTTGATTCATTTCTATTCCTCCTCTTACCTTCTTGACTACATTTATATCACTTGATTTTATTGTCAATACTTCTTTTGAAATTTATTTATTTATTTATCATCTTCGTCTAAAACTTTTTTATAATTTTTCTTAAAATTTTCTATTATTAAACTTATTGCACATATTAATACAATTAAAAAATTTATAATCATCCAAATACAAAATGCTATATTTGAAATAAATTTTATCGTAGATGTTATGATTATTAATAATATAGATAACCCAATTACTCTTGAAATATCCGTATAAAATAAAGCTTTAAATATATTTTTAATTTTATTCATAATTTTTCACCTCCATTTTAATTTAATACTTCTTATATTTAAATAATATCATATCTAAACTAAAGTTGCAAACATTATTTATCTAGTTTTTTATTAATTTATATTTCCTAGTGCTATTATATTATTATATAATAATACACTTTTATCTGGTAAATTTAAATTATTGTGCATGTGTCCAAAATAATGATTTTTAAAATTATAATTTATTTTTATATTCTCTAAAAAATTACTAACTTTATCCACTTTAGGAGTATTATCAAACAATAAATATTTTATCATTGATGTAGTTGTTGTATGAGTTAATAAAGTATACTCTGTTGCGTTTATCTTATTTAAATTATCAATAAAATATTTCATAGTTTTTTCAGAAGGAATTTCTTGACTCCACCATGATTTTCCTTCTTTACGAAATTCTTTATCTATAGATAAAGCCCCTCCAAATACTGCTAATTTATTTTCTTCTATATTAAATAATTCTCCATTTTTTAAAAAATACATATTATCTGAAATTTTATAGCATTTACCTCCATAATGATTTACAACTGGTAAATTATTTATTATATCATAATTTTCATGATTTCCAAGCACACTATAGATTTTAATACCTCTTCTTTTTAAGTATTGATTAATATATTTTATTTGTTTATAAGAATCTTTACTCCATACAACCCCTAAATCACCTAAAACAATTAATATATCATTTTCTTCTAATAATGGTAATTTGTGTTTTAGACAATTATTTTTTGAAATTCTTTCAATAACACTACTGTGTGTATCTCCTGTAACATAAATCATTTTTTATATCCCTCCATTAATTGAAATTTATTAGACTTATCATTTGGAAATAAAGCATTCATAAACAAAGTTAAATCTATATTTTTACCTTTTTTAAATAATAAAATTGTTGCTTCCTTGCTTAAAAATTCTTCTCCATTTTTATCTAAATTATAATAATAGTTTACTTTGATATCTGATTTTTTAATTATTTTAATATCCTTAGTTTTTAATCTAGACAAATATTTTTTAACATTTGATTTACCAATATTCAAACTTTTACAAATATCTTTTGCATTATATAAGATATTATTATCATTTTCTTCTATTATTCTTATTACATGGTGATTAAATAATTTTATACTACCTTTCATTCTTACACCTCTTTTAATAATTTTATCATTCTTTCTAACAATTGTTCCATAATCTATACTTACTATTTTTTATTACATTTCCTTTTATCTTTATTAATTTTTTATCTAATGTTATTTACTTTTCCAAATATCTCAAATCTACTTTTAGTTAAAAATTCTTCTCTTCCTTCTTCCTTATTTATTTGTGGGAATTTTTTAAAAAAGTATTCTTTAGTTCTAATACTGAGGCTTTCATTACATCTATAATAACCTCTTTTACCACCAATACCATTAATCATATCTTGTCTAGACAAAATTACTGATATGTGATTAATATATTTCTCTATTTTGTATGATTTCACTTTATCATCATAGAAATCTACTAAAGCTGCATTAAGATGATTGTCTATTAGAACACACGAGTAGATATAGTGGGGATTATCTAATATCTTATCATCTACATCTCCATAATTATCTAATATTACTATATTATAATCATTCATTATAAAATCATATCCATTGATTTTAGAGAATAAAAATCTATTTCTTTCCAACTCATCACTATGGAAAAATTCTTCTCTAATTTTATCATAAGATTTTGATGTTGAAATAAGATTAATTATTTCTCCACAAACCAATTTTATTATCCAATTATCTAAAAGAGTTATTTGTTTATTTATTTTATTCATTTATTATATGTCTCCTTTATTAATTTTTACCAAAATCAAACCAATCTTCCATTAACAATTTTTCAATATCACTAAATCCATAATCATCCATAATTTCTTTGGTTAATCTAGTATCAATTCCATAACCATAAATGACTTCATATACATCATTTTTATATTTCCATTTTGCTTTAAATCTATAATTTCTAGATTTTACATCGCCATATGTTACTTCATAGAGATTTTTATCTAAAAATTCAACTTCTATATCAACTCCAATAGATGTAAACACTTTTTCCCATTGAAATTTTTGTCTATGAGTCTTTTCTTCGACTCCATTTATTACTATTGTAAAATATCCTTTTTTAAAACATAATAAAAAATCTTTATCCCCTGCGTAAACAAAATACTTATTATTAAAATCAGAATATTCAACTTCGATTAACTCTTTCATATTTTGAAATTGAGATTCGCCTTTATTAATAATTTTATCATTTTTTCTAACAATTGCTCCATAATCTATACTTGCCATTTTATTACATCTCCTTTTTGTCTATGATTGCTAAAATTAATCTTCTATTTCAATTGTTGTAAATGTTTTGCTTGTCCAACTATCTTCTTCAAACCCACATACTTCACAAAATGGGTTTCCAATTTCCCATTCTTCAATCTTAGCTTCCCTTGTAGTATCTAAACTACAATATCCTTTAATATCACATGATAAAACTTCTGCTAGATTGCCACATTCTGGGCATCTCCATACTTTTTTCATTTTTACATCTCCTCTTTTTTATTTATTATCTAATTATATTTTACTACATATAATTATATTTGTCAATAACTATATATAGTATGAATCTAATTTTTAATACACAATATATTGTATCTAACTGTAATTAAAACTAAACTTTTAATCATATATAAAAACACCCACATAATTAAATTTATGCAGGTAATTTAAGGCAATCTAATCCATTTTTAACAACTCGTTTCTACTAATTTTATAAACTGCATTCATATTTTTTCCGCTATGCAGCCTCCAATAATTACCATCAAAACTAGGAACAAATCCTAACTCATGTAACTTTATAGCACTTTTAAATGGGTATTCACCACTTTTATGTTCAATATATTTCCATTCTTTAATATTTGGGAAACAACTCCCAATATAAGCCACAACAGAATCCCAAACAGAATCCCCCACAGAATCCCCCACAGAATACCAAACAGAATCCCCAATAGAATACCAAATAGAATACCCAACAGAATCCCAAACAGAATCCCAAACAGAGCCCCAAACAGAGTCCCAAACAGAATTCCTAACAGAATTCCTAACAGAATCCCTAACAGAATCCCATTCTTTAAGCAACTCTATAACTTCTTCTGTTATATCTGGATTATCTACTTTTCTAGGGTCTGTTGGGTATATAGCTTTATATAAGTCCCAATCTAAATTTTTCGTTCTATCTTTTATAATAGATTTCGTTTTTTCTTTAGATAGCATTCTTATTATTTTTTGTTTTTCAAATCTATGCTTATTTTCATTAAATTTAATGTTTTTTCCAGACATTTCGACTTCAAAAACTCTATTATCTTTATCTTTATTTATACAATATATTAAACCCTCTGGCATAACTGCATAAAATCCATTTGAGCATTTTTTTTCGGTTACGTCAAAATCTTTACATATATCTATTCTATTTTCTATTTTTGATAATTCTCCATAATAATATTTTTGAAATGGAGAGTATACCTTGTTATCTTTGACCGTTAACACTTTATATATTTTCATTTTTATTTTCTCCTTTTACTGTTTTTGATGTATTGTATTCAATACACATTTTTTCTGCTTCTTCTTTTGTTTTAAATAAATGTTTCTCTGATTTTCTATTAGTATAATAACTACCATTTAACTGATATTTAAAAGATTGGTCTTCGTAACCAATACTCATCTTTATTCGCTTAATAATTAAAACATCTTCTAATACTTCCCATACTTTATTGCCGCCATTCTTTTTTAATTTGGTTTGAATAATAGCATACACCCAATTGCTAAAATATTATAAACTCCAAATTCATAGGCTTGCATAACAGATTTTTCAGATTCTACAATAATAACTTCCTGTTTTGCTATTTCATATTTATTGTTTACTACCATTTGCTATTCCTCCTTTTATATTTTATTTTTTTAAATTTATCACTTTACCACGCACAATCAAACTTTTAGGTAATTTAATAATTTTTGTCCACGTTATATTTAAATCACCTTCTACAGTTAAATTTTCAGGCAATTCTGATATTTTTTCTATATTTGATATATCCAAATTACCTTTTACAGTTAAATTTTTGGGTAATTTAGCAATTTCAGAACGCGATATATCTAAATTCCCAGTTACAGTTAGGTTTTCAGGCAATTCAGTAATTTTTGTGCCTGCTATATCTAAATCCCCATTTACAGTTAAATTTTTAGGTAATTTTAGTATTTTCGAATCAGTTAATATTAAATTCCCGTTAACAATAAAATTGTCTGGTAATGATAAATTTGAATAAACTGCATATAAGTCGCCACCTAAATTAAGGCTTTTTGGTAAAAATTTTATTTTTGTAACATCTAAGCTTAAATAAGTACCTACACTTAAATTTTCTGGCAATTTTTCTATATCAGTATAATCAAGACTTAACCAAAGCCCTACAGTTAAATTATTTGGCAATTTTTTAATATTTAAATGCATTAAATCTAAATAACCACCTACTATTAGATTTTCGCCTATAAAATTCACAGATGTGTCTGTTAAATCTAAATTACCACCTACTGTTAGATTTTCGGGTATTGAAGTAATAGTTGAGTTTTCAAATTTAATACTACCACCCACTGTTAAATTTTTAGGAAGTTTTTTTAAATTTCCTCTTGCTATTAAATCTCCTTTAATTGTTAAACCGTCAGGTAGCACAACTTCGCTTTCACATGTAATATACAGTGTATCAATCATTTCAATATCATCACCTACACGTTCTTTTACTTCTTCTAAATCTAAATATTCTATCATTTTTATTCCTCCTTTTTGAATTTGTCGTATTATATTATTAATAACTTGAAATTTTTCTTTTTCCTAGGGTTATACATCCTAATATACCTTGTAATTCATTAGGGATATCATTTTTTACATAATTATATGAAATTTTATCCCATCCGATGCTATTTTTATAATATTGAGGCTCTGGCATAATACTTTCATACCCAACAATATCTGTTAGAAGACTATTTGCTTTTATAACAGTTACCCTATAAGGATTAACATATTTTGCTATAATCTCTAATAATCTTCTAAAAGCATCTAAATCATCAAAATCCATTAATATTAATCTGTTAATTTTTAAATATCTAACTAACAAACTTCTAGCTTTTTCGATATAAGTTCTTATATTATTTTTTATTTCTCTAAAATCTTTAGTTGTTAATTGGTTTTTACTATCTTTTTCTTTTGTTTCATTTATTATATTATTAATGTCTAACAAACATTGATTAAAAATTTCTAATACATTATTATAATCATCTAAATTACGTTCTTTTAAACAATCATAATCATTAAATTGAACTAATTTATGACCATCTTGAGTAGACTCATAAACAGTTTTCCCAGAATTGGATTTTTTTGTTGCCACCCAATCTACGATGTTTATTCCTAAAATTGTCTTTACTACTCTACCTAACATAGAGTATATTTTAATATCACTCTCTTTTACTTTAATATCTGTGTATTTTTTATTTTCATGATTATAGTCTAATATTTTTTTATTTTTTTCTTCTATACTTAAATCCTTTATGTTGTTTTCAGTATAATCGCTGTATTTGCAGTTTTTTACATCATGTAAAATAGACTCAAATATAGAATCATCTAAGACATGAAAACCTTCACCTTCTTCTGATTTATTTTCTACTAATATGAAATCATTATCTCTTAATAGAAGTTGTAGGTTTCCCCACCCTAATTCCATTAAATTTATATAACTATTCACATCTTTGATATAATCACATAATTTCATTTTATAACATCTCCTTTTATATTATACAGCTCGAATTTTGTCTCTTTATCTACAATCATTATACATTATGTACATATTAATTGCAAGTATTATTTTAAAATAAATAAAGTATTCTCGTGTTATGAAATTTCTTCTGTTATAGGTGTTATGTATTCTCTTCTGTTATATAATTTTTAATATTTATCCATAATCTATTTTGATATTTTTCATTTTATCATTCCTTTCCTAAAATTTGTCATTAAAGGCTGACTACCTCCATTTGCTTTGGTCAAACGGTTAACCCTCATCATCTCCAAGTGTAAGTAGAATCAGAACCATCATAATAGGTGTTTCACCTATACCCTATATTCTATTATAAAATAGAAACCAAAACTTTAGACACTCTTACACAGCATTTAAAGCAAACTACTTCTGTTTACCGGAAGTATACGACCCAATTATTTATACAGGGCAAGACAAATATTTAATCTATGGGATATACCCTGTTATTACTATTTTATGTTAAGATATTCAGCAAGTCTTAAAGCACATTCCCTACTGTCTAATCTTTTTACCCATTTTGTAGATGTATTTTTATTTCTATATCTACCAATTCTATCTGAAAAGCAATGAAAACTTATTTGTTGTCTTTGCTTATTTATTTTATAATTGAAATATACTATATAACAATTACTATCCAAATTTCTTGAATAATAATCAAATTTAACATGATAATAAAAGCCAGTATTTTTGTTATTGTTTATTAACTCGATTGCTTTTAGTATTCTACTATCTTTAGCTTTATATCCTTTTTTAGAATATAAATTTGATAACTTTAAATTGCTTTCAGTCCTAATATCTTTACCTCCATCAGATGCAATTTGAGCCAATATAATATTTTTTGCAATTGCTTTGTTTAACATATTAATCACTTCCTTTTAAATTTTCCCTCGTGTTACAGAAACTTTTCTGTTATAGGTGTTATGAAAAATTTTCTGTTATACGATTTTTTTATTAACCCGTGTTACCAAAGTTTTTCTGTTATAGCAATTTGGTAATTTTTACAAGTATTGTACCAATAATTGGACACCATCAATATTTGATTATTTGAATATTCGTATATTTGATTATTTGAATATAACCATATTTGATTATTTGAATATTCAGTTATTATATTAAATTTTATCTATATCAAAATATCTTATTATTTTTGCTGGTTTATTAAACGCTTGCTGGAGCTAATAGAATTTTTTGATTAATACTAAACATGCTTTTAATATTTTCTATTGGTTCATGTGGTACTATTTAAATAGATTATATCACGCTTTATTTTAGCTACATTTATTTATAGTGTTATTGTATTATATGCATATAAAATCAATTTAAGCAGCGTTTAAGGCTCATTATTTAAAACCTTATATATTTTTTGGTAGTCATTAATTATATCAATGATTATTTTTACATTGTATTTTTTGAACGTTGAGGTTGTCTTTATTTTGATTTAAAATACTTTTTAATGGTATTATATGATATTTTACTAAAAACGCTTTTAAAGCTATTTTAAAGCTTCTGTAAGCGTATTAGATATTATACTATAAAAAATATGTTATTAAAATAGATATTTTAAATAGTCATAGGTTTTATGACATATATTTCACTTCCACTGATTATAATTATTTAAAATATCTATACAGTTTAATACTGAATAATTACATTAGTCTTAAATATTGATTTCTTGGTTTTACTATTTTTTTATAATCGTTCTCAGATAATCCAAAATTACTACAAACTTGTTTTTCTTCTTGATTCATATTATTATACTCTTTTTCTCCAAAATCATGAGGTAACCAATTTTTACCCTTCCCAGCTAGTAGATTAAATTGCTTTAAATAATCTTCATTTTTAAAATAAATATGCAATGTTCCTTTTTTATAGCTATCAATTAAGAAAAATTCTGTTTCAATTTTCTTTTCACATTTTTTAATACTTTCTTCTAGGTATTTATCTGTCATTATGTCATCGTTTTCACCACTGATATTTTGAAAAATTATATTCAAATCTCTTAATACATCTGGTATTCGATTACCGAACCAATTAGAGCCACATGGAATAATAACTTTTTTTACTATCTTAAAAGCATTATTAGTTTTCCAACCGTTATATAAATGAATTGACTTACTATAACTATTATCTGAATAATGGTATTTTTGTGTTAGTATATCAAATACTTCAGCAACTCCCTTTTCATACATAGGGGTGATTGCTTGTATTAATTCATGTGTAAACATTTTAACATTAAATATAGTAAAATCAATATCTTGTTGCTTGTCTATCATTTCTAAAAATTCATTTCTCAATTTGCTAGGCAATTTATTTGCAATTGAAGTTTCATCTATAAATCTTTTCCAGTATGCTTGGTTTATTGTGTTAATAAATTCGTTGTGATTTATACTTTTTTGACCATATCTCTCATCAGTTATACGTAAACTGTTACAAAGTCCAAAACCTTCTAATAAACCGCTTATACGCTTTTGTTCTTCAAATAATTTAACGCCAGATTTTTTAATTAAATCACATTCAAAAACTAGTTTTTCAGCCTTCCCCATGCTAGGTATTAATTCATTTTTGATTTCTCCTAGTGTTGTATTTTTAGTTCTGTTATATTCTGATTCAAATAAACTTTCTCTTTCTTTCATAGGCACGTTAACATATATTAAAGCTGTTTCAACGTTTGTTTTTCTCTCTGCATCTGTAAAGGCGTTTTGTAAGAATTCCACGTCAGCTTTATATTGTGTCAATTTTTGCTGCAAAATTTTTCTGTTATTACTGTATGGATTCTTGATTGTTTCAGCGTTTAATAAACATACTATCTGACCACCTATTCTTTCTTGAAGCTCAATAGCTTTTAAAAGGTGATTTGCTCCATTATCAAAAGGTGGATTCATAATAACAACATCATAATACCTTGAAGGTTGATAGCTTAAAAAATCATCATGTACAAGACGAATATTTTTATTTTTTAAAATTGATTGCAAATTGAAATCAATTTCTATTGCATCAAACTTGAATTTGTTTAAATCTATCCCATATCTTCTGTTTTTTATTTTCTCTTGGTATCTTTCTATTATATCCCCTTTCCCACTTGAAGGCTCAAGAATATATAAGTATTTGTCCCAGTGCTCAATCTTGTCTATCATTTTATCGATTAGATTTTGTGGTGTTGGGTAGAAATTTTTATTATTAATCATCGTGCTACACTCCTTTGGCTGTTATATATTTATTTCTGTTATAAGTGAAACAGTGGCGAGAATTAACCCGCCTTTTCTAAACTGTTTGCAAACTCTTCTAGCTCCTTGTTATATCTAGCATAATACATATCTTTGGCTTTGTGATATCTGAATTTTTTATCTTTTAAAATCTGTTTCATTATATAGCCTACATCATCTGTAAAATAGATTTCTAAGCCGTTTTTATCTTTGTTGTGTATTACCTCTTTAACTTTTGTTTTTTCTCGTTGTGGCTCATCCTCGTTGATTATATCGTCAATTATCTTTTTTCCTTCTTCACTCATTCTATTATGATAGGTTTGTTTTTT
>Ga0193962_1000051_pt1 | contig 57126 bp, 55 predicted proteins | sample FB_5_MG_FD_140335 | JGI IMG/M metagenome (GOLD analysis project Ga0193962, IMG submission 140335) | Microbial mat bacterial communities from the Broadkill River, Lewes, Delaware, United States - FB_5_MG | ecosystem: Environmental > Aquatic > Freshwater > River > Microbial mats | place: USA... | reverse complement strand
TGGATTATTATGTATATTATTTAAATATTCTTGAATTTCTTTATCTTCTATTGGAGAAATACCTTTATTTAGCATTTCAATTTTTTCTGGGATAATATCTAAGGCTACTACTTCATTATTTTGAGCTAGAAGTAATCCATTTGATAAGCCTACATAGCCTGTCCCTGCGATTGCGATTTTCATTTGATTTCCTCATATCCAGATAAATTATTTTTCTGCCATTTCCATGAATCTTCACACATTTCATCAATCATTTTCATAGCACTCCATCCTAATATTTCTTTTGCATATGAAGAATCGGCATAATATTTTGCAATGTCCCCTGCTCTTCTTTGTATTATTTTATATGGTATTTTTTTATTACTTACTTTTTCAAAAGCTTTTATCATTTCTAAAACAGAACTACCCAAACCGGTACCTATATTTACAATTAATGGCTTATCATTTCTTCTTAGTGAATTTAAGTAATCAATAGCTTTTACATGTGCATTTGCTAAATCTATTACATGAATATAGTCTCTTACTCCTGTTCCATCTTCTGTATCATAGTCATTTCCAAATACCTCTAAAAATTCTCTTTTCCCTACTGCTACTTGAGCAATAAAAGGTATTAGATTATTTGGTATTCCATTTGGGTCTTCCCCTATTGTTCCACTTTCATGAGCACCTGCAGGATTAAAGTATCTTAAGATTGCTATTTTAAAAGTATTATCACTTTTAAAAAGATCTTTTAAGATTTCTTCTATCATATATTTACTAGTTCCATAAGGATTCGTTGTTTTTCCTGTTGGACTTGATTCTTTTAAGGGAGTAAAGCTTTTTGTATCTGCTTCATTATATACAGTTGCTGAACTTGAAAATACTATTTTTTTACAATTAAATTCTTTCATCACTTCTAGTAGTTTTATCGTTCCTACTACATTATTATCATAATATGACAATGGATTTTTTACAGATTCTCCTACTGCTTTTAATCCAGCGAAATGAATTACTGAATCTATATTGTATTTTTTAAATACTTTTTTTAGAGTAATAGAATCTCTTATATCGCCTTCTTCAAAAAGAATCTCTTTTTTTATTATTTTAGATACTCTGTTAAGAGATTCTTTTGAAGAGTTAGAAAAATTATCATAAACTATAAAATCATATCCAGCATTATGAAGCTCTATAATAGTATGAGAACCTATATATCCAGCCCCACCTGTTATTAAAATCATTTTATTTCTCTTTTCCATAGAAATAATTAGTAGCTTCAACAAATCCATCAATACTACCACAGTCAAATCTTCTTCCTGTAAACTTATAAGCTAAGACTTTACCTTGTTTTGCTAAGGTTAAAAGTGCATCTGTGATTTGTATCTCTCCACCTTTTCCTGGTTTTGTTTCTTTTATAACATCAAAAATTTCTGGTATTAGAATATATCGTCCTATAATAGCTAGATTTGATGGTGCATCTTTTGGATCTGGTTTTTCCACCATATCATTTACTTGGTATAGATTTTTTTCTATTTCAGAACCTGATATTACCCCGTATTTATTGGTGTCTTCTTTGGGTACTTCTTCTATAGCTACAATACACTTATTAGGGTGTTTCTCATATAGTTCAATCATTTGAGATAAAACTGATTTATCATCATTATCACACAAATCATCTGCTAATATTACAGCAAAAGGTTCATCTCCTATAAGTGTTTGACCAGTGAGTATTGCATGACCTAAGCCTTTCATTTCTAACTGTCTAGTATAAGAGAATTTACAAGCATGAACTATATCTCTTATTTCAGTCATTAAGCTTTCTTTTGCTGTTCCATCTATTTGATGTTCTAATTCATAGGATCTATCAAAGTGATCTTCTATTGCTCGTTTTCCACGACCTGTAACTATTGCCATAGTATCAAGACCTGCTTCAATAGCTTCTTCTACACCATATTGAAGTAAGGGTTTAGTTAGAACAGGAAGCATTTCTTTTGGAATAGCTTTAGTTGCAGGCAAAAATCTTGTACCATATCCAGCAGCAGGAAATAAACATTTTGTAATTTTATTTTTCATAACTATGTAACTCTCTTTGAAGTTCTTCATACTCTTTTTTCTTTCTAGCTATAAACTTTTTTGTAAGGGTTACTTTCTCTTGCATACCCTCTTCTGTAAGTAAATATTTGTATTGAAGTTTATTTTTGTTATTGTAAAAATTCTCTATTTTAAGAAGACCTTTGTCCCCTAGTGCTTTTAAAACATAGTTTATTTTCCCTACACTATATCCTAGCTCTTTCGCTAGAGTTTTTTGAGTAGTTATTTTATCCATACTTCGTAAAATAGAAAGTTCTAACTCTTCACAAGCCAATAAAGTTCCTTTTTCTAGTTATTTTTTTAATTAAGATACAAATAATATCTGATTCAAACTTTGAACCCACTTTTAAAAAATCAAAAACTTAAAAATAATAATTAAAAACATTCCCTTGTATAAGGGTAAATAAAGAAGAAAGGAGAGATAAAATAATAAGATTTAGATTTCTAAGCCCTTAAATAAGGGCTTAGAATTTTACAATATGCTTATATCGTGATTTCTTTAATATCTGCGATATTTTTAAAGGCTTGATAAACTAATCCGATTAAGTTTTTTCTATTTATCTTAATTTTTTCATCATCATGGTTTACAAATACATTATCAAAGAAATTATCTAGATTTGGTTTTAACGCAAATAATGCTTCTAATTCTTCATCATATGTAAGATAATTTTCTGCTGTTACTTTTGCATACCTTTCATATAATTCTTTTTCTTCATCATCTTCAAGTAATGATTTATTTACTTCAAGTTTTGAATCAATATCTAAATCTTTAATAATATTTGCAACTCTTTTAAAAGTACTTACATATTCTTTGAAATTATCACCTTGAACAATAGGATTTAAAGCACAAAGTTTTTGTGATATTTTATAAATATCAGTTTCACCACTTCCTAAAACTGCTTTTAAAACAGATGGATTTACCTCAAAAATTTTAAACAATCTTTCATTAAAGAAATCAAGTAATTGTTTTTTATCTAAACCTTTATAGTTATCTGCCAAAACATCAATGATTTTATTTAAATCTAAAGATAGTTTGTGTTCCATTGCAATTTTTACAATTCCTGCTGCTGCTCGTCTTAGTCCAAATGGATCTTTTGACCCACTTGGAATTTTCCCAACTGAAAATAGTCCCATAAGATTATCAAGTTTGTATGAGAGAGCTATTATGCTAGAAAATTTATTTGATGGTAATTCTGAATCTTCTCCATCTGGTAAATATTGCTCTTTTAGTGCTGTATAAACTAGTTCATCTTCACCTGCAATTTTTGCATAGTAATATCCCATAAGTCCTTGAAGTTCTGTAAATTCATAAACCATCTCTGACATTAAGTCAGCTTTTGAAAGCATTACAGCTTTTGTTATAAGTTCCTTTTGCTCTACATTGAAAATATCAGCTAAATATGAAGCTATTGCTACTTCTCTTTCACCTTTTTCATACATAGAACCTAGACCTTCAACAAATACAAGTTTTTTAAGACCTTCATTTGATAGACCATTATTACTATCATTTTTATAAAAAAACATTCCATCAGCAAGTCTTGGTCTTAATACTTTTTCATTTCCTGCAATAATATATGAGAAATCTTCTGTTTTAGAGTTTGATACAACAATAAAATTATTTGTCAAATTTCCATCTTTGTAAACTGCAAAATATCTTTGATGTTCTTTCATAGAAGTTACAATAACCTCTTCAGGAAGTTCTAAAAACTCTTTATCAAATTTTCCAATTAAAGCGGTAGGATATTCTGTAATTGCTACTAATTCTTCTAATAATTCAGTATCAATATCTATTTTTACAGCATTTTCATTTTCGATTTTTTTCATTTGCTCTAAAATAATTTTTCTTCTTTCATCTGGATAGAGAATAACTCCATTTTTATCTAATTTACAAAAATAATCTCCTGCAAAATCAAAAGTAAAAGGCTCATATGAAACCATCCTATGTGCAAAAGCATGGTTAGATGATTTTACTCCAAAAAGTTCAGCAGGTACAATTTCTTCACCTAATAAAACAGCTAAAGATCTAATAGGTCTAATAAAACTATCGCTTCGTGAAGCCCATCTCATAGATTTTCCAAAATTTAATGAGTTGATAAATTCATTTATCATTTCATTTAATAAATCTTTTGAATCAGTTCCAATAACTTCTTTTTTGAAATATAAAACTTCTCCTCTTCCTTGATCTATTTTATCAAGTTCTTCAACGCTAACACCACATTTTTTTGCAAAACCTAAAGCAGCGCCAGTAGGATTTCCATCTTTAAAAGCAATCTTAATAGGAGCTCCAAATTGTTCTTGTGTTGAGTCTTCTTGTTTTATTTGGAATTCTCTATGCCATAATACTAATCTTCTTGGTGTATAAAAGAAATCAAAATCACATAATAATCTATTCTTCTCTAATATATCACTCCATTTTTTTTCAATATTTTTTAACTCTTTTAAAAATGGAATTGCGGGTAATTCTTCTACACCAATCTCTATTAATAATGGTTTATTCATTTGCTGTGTCCTTCTTAGAATTCATTCTTTTTTCGTTTTCTTCAAGTTTTTTTGTATGTTTTGCAATTTGTTGCTTATTAAAACCTTTTAAAAACATAATTAACATAAAGACAAATAATATTACTACAACTACATCTAAAATATCTTTCATTATCTTTACCTTTTAAATTTTTTTCTAATTTTTTATTTTAATTTTTTGTATATTATCTTAAAGTCACTTATTAAGTAATGAAGTATAAATTACTCCATCTATCTCACTTAAGGCAACTTTTTCTATTTCTTCATTTGTTTCAATTATTGCTAAAATTTTTGCATCAAACATATAGTTTTCTGCAACTTTTTGAATAGCTTTTGCTAGTTTTTTATCACATATTATATATCGTGTATTTAGGGCATTACAATATATTGCTTCAGTTATACTTGTAACAATTACAGCACTACATAAAGAATTTTTTCTACAATATAAAAGTAAATTTTCATCATAATTAAAAATTAATGTTGTGTTTGCAACTGTATGTTCTATATCCAAAATGCTATCTATAAAAGAAAAGCCTTTGTGTGGAATTAAGTTATCTCCAATTAATATCATAATACTTCCTTTAAATTAGTTCCCAATTTTAAGGGATTTTTTCTATTGTCTTCTTTTTAACTATGGAAAGAAATTCTATTTAATTAAAAATAAAACCTCTACTTATTATATAAACAATCTTTAGAACAATAAAAATGTCCATTACTTAAAATTGCTTCTTTTTTTGATACAAAAGTACTACAAGTTGGACATTCAACCATAATATCTTCTATCTTTTCATCTTCTTTTTTACTTATATTCTTTTCTCTGCCTTTTCTAAAAAGTACCATATATATTAAAAACAGTACAGCAGCTATTGCCAAAATTTTGAATATCATTTTTTTCCTTTGAGATAGAGATAGTTTCTATCTTTTCTATTTACAATTTTACAATTATCCAGCTTGGCTTCTTCTATTTCTTCATTTAACTCATCGTTAAGATTACTACCTTTGTAAAATAAATATGAACTATTCTTTTTTGAAATATTTTTTGTAATATCAAATAAAAGCTTGGTATTTGTAACTGCTCTTGAAGTTATTAAATCTACTTCTAAATTTTCAATAGCTTCTACTCTACTTCCAATTACTTCAATATTAGCTAAACCCAAAGAATTTTTTACAAAATTCAAAAAAGCAACTCTTTTTACTCTTGGTTCTATTAAGTATGCTTTTATATTTGGTTTAGCCATAGCAAGAATAAAACCAGGATAACCAGCACCCGTTCCAATATCAGCGAAACTTTCATAATCATCAAAATTCTCAATAAAATTCAAAGGGTAAACAGAATCAATAATATTCTCTTCAATATCATCTTTTGTTAATCTTCCGCTCAAATTATGAACTTTACCCCATTTTTGCAATAATGAGATAAAAACCTCACATCTTGTAAAAAATTCTTTTTCAAGATTTAAATCTTTTAAGTTGTTTTCTAAACTATTTTTATATGCCATTAAAACATATGTCCCATATGCTCTTTTTTTGTATTTATATAGTGTTCATTATATTTATTTGATTTAGTAATTGCGGGAATTCTTTCTACAATATTAATTCCTATTGACTCAACATAATCTATTTTTTTTGGATTATTTGTAATAAATTTTATATCTTTTAGATTTAAATCCTCAAATATCTCTTTTACAATAGAATAGTCTCTGTCATCTGCACCAAAGCCTAACTCTAAGTTAGCCTCAATCGTATTTCGCCCTTGATCTTGAAGAGCATAAGCATTAACTTTATTAAGTAAACCTATGTTTCTTCCTTCTTGTCTATGATATATTACTAATCCACCGCGTTGTGAAATAAATTTCAAAGCTAAATCTAATTGATTTTGACAATCACACTTTAGACTCCCTAAAGTATCTCCTGTTAAACATTCAGAATGAATTCTTACATATGGAATTTCAATTTTTTCAAATTCTTCACTCATGATTGCTAAATGTTCTTGATTGCCCTGTTTATATGCTCTTATTTTAAATTTTCCGTATTTAGTAGGTAAGTTAGCAATATTTGATTTCTCTATATTCATATCTTTTTAAACCTTAAGTTGATAAAATGTCGAGATTATAGCAAACAAAGGTAAATATTATGTTTAAAAGATTTAGAAAATTAAGAATTAATGAGACTCTAAGAAATTTGGTACAAGAAACTAGATTAAATAAAAATGACTTTATATATCCACTATTTGTAAAAGAAGGTGAAAATTTAAAAAAAGAAGTTGCTTCTATGCCAGGTGTTTTTCAAATGAGTATTGACCAGATTTTAAAAGAATGTGAATATATAAGAAGTATAGGATTAAATTCAATTATTTTATTTGCAGTTCCTGATGTAAAAGATTCAGTTGGAAGTGAATGTTTATGTGATGAAAGTATTATTGCTAGAACAATTAGAGCTATTAAGCTTAAATTTCCTGATATGTTTATTGTTACTGATTTATGTTTTTGTGAATATACAGACCACGGACATTGTGGAATATTAGATCCTGTTACACAAACAGTTGATAATGATAAAACTTTAGAAATCTCAGCTTTACAAGCACTTGTTCATGCTCGTGCAGGTGCGGATATGATAGCCCCTTCTGGAATGATGGATGGTATTATTGAAACCTTAAGAACTGCATTAGATAATAATGGCTTTGAAAATCTACCTATTATGGCATATTCAACTAAATTTGCAAGTGCTTATTATGGACCTTTTAGAGATGTTGCTGAATCAACACCCTCTTTTGGAGATAGAAGAACTTATCAAATGAATCCAGCAAATAGACTAGAAGCACTTGAAGAATCTTTACAAGATGAAAAAGAAGGCGCTGATATTTTGATGATTAAACCAGCTTTAGCTTTTATGGATGTAATTAGAGATGTTAGAAATAATTCAAATCTTCCAATTTGTGCATATAATGTAAGTGGAGAATATGCTATGTTAAAACATGCAGGAGCTGCTGGCTTGATTGATTATGAAAGAGTTATGATTGAGACATTAACAGGATTTAAACGAGCTGGTGCTGATATAATCATTACTTATCACGCTAAAGAAGCTTGTGAACTTCTAAATAGAAACTAAGTTTAAATATTATGGGACAAACTTACCAAGAAGCTATTGAAAACTCTAATATTGTTTCTAAAACAGATGAAAAGGGAGTTATCACTTTTGTAAATGACGAGTTTTGTAAGATTTCTGGATATACAAAAGAAGAACTTCTTGGAAGTAACCATAATATTATTAGACATCCTGATGTTTCTCAAGAAACATTTAAAGTTCTTTGGGAAACTATACTTTCTAAAAAACCATATAAAACAACTGCTAGAAATTTATGTAAAAATGGTGATACAGTATATTTAAATACAACAATCACTCCTATTTTAGATGAAAATGATGAAATAAAAGAATTTATTGCAATAAGATATGACGTAACAAAAGAAGTAGAATTAAAAAAGGATTTGGAAAAAAAGGATGAAGAGCTTAAAACTCTAAATCAAACTTTAGAAGATAGAGTTAAAGATCAAACTAGACAGCTTTTAGAATTAAATCAAACCTTAGAATGTAGAGTAAAAGAAGAAATACTAAAGAATAAAGAAAAACAAAAGATGTTGTTTTGGCAGTCTCGAATGGCAAGCTTAGGACAAATGTTAGCAAATATTGCCCATCAGTGGAGACAACCACTAACTGAACTTAGTATTACTATGTTTAATATCAAAAAAGGCGCGAAAGCGAATGATATAGAGAAAATAGATGAGTATTATAAAGAGTCTTTACAAATTATAGAGAATATGTCTAGAACTATAGAAGATTTTTCTAACTTTTTTAATCCAAACAAACCAAAAGAGAAATTTTTCTTAGATTTTGCCATTGATGAAGCACTTGTAATCACTAAAAAACTTATTGAAAAAGATAATATCTTAGTAAAGACTTCATATGAAAAAGTTGAAGTTTTTGGGGTATTAAATGAACTTTCACAAGTAATTATAAATCTAATTCAAAACTCTAAAGAAGCCTTTATTTGTAATAATATTAAAGAAAAGAAGATTAATATTGCTATTATAAAAGAACATAACTTTGCAATTATAAAATATAAAGATAATGCAAATGGAGCTAGTAGTGAAATTATTGATAAAATGTTTGAACCTTATTTTACAACCAAGCATCAAAGCAATGGTACAGGACTTGGATTATTTATGTCAAAAATGATTATTGAAAAAAGTTTAGATGGAACTATTGAAGTAATAAATTATAAAAATGGTCTTCAATTTGATATAAGAATACCTTTAGGAGAATAGATGAATACAGATGAAAATATGCTAAAAGAGCTTAAAATTTTATATGTTGAAGATGAGGTAAATATTTCTAAACTTTTAAAAGACGCTTTATCTGATTATTTCTTCTCTTTTACAGTTGCAAATGATGGAACTGAGGGACTTCAAAAATTTGAAAGCGTAAATCCTGATATTGTAATTACTGATATTATGATGCCAAATCTTGATGGCTTAGAGATGACAAAAGAGATAAAAAAATTAAATGAAGATACTCCAATTATTGTTTTAAGCGCTTTTTCTGATAAAGATAAACTTTTAAAAGCGATTGATATAGGAATTACGAAATATTTTATAAAGCCTTTTGATCCAGAAGAAGTACTAGAATATTTAATTTTATTAGCAAAAAAATTAAACAAAAATAGAATAATATATCTAAATGAAGATTTTTATTTTGATACAAATACAAATAATCTTTTTGAAGAAGAAAAACTTGTGAATATAACAAAAAGAGAAAAGAAATTTATTGCATTTTTGATTGAAAATCAAAAAAATGTTACAAGTTCACAAAGTATAAAAGAAAAACTTTGGGCAAATGAAGAAGTTTCAAATGAAAGATTAAGAACTTTTATAAAACGATTAAGAGCTAAAACAGCTAAAGAGCTTATAAAAAATATTGCAGGGCAAGGGTATATTATTAATAGCTAATTTCGCCAAATAATATTTAGTTTATTATCTAGTTTTGAAAGATCAAATTTTTGTGTAGATGATTTTAAATCACCAATATTTTCAACTTCTAAAAAGTTTTGAACAAAGTAGTCTTTTTTATAATTATTTTCTATTAAAATATCTTGCATTTCATTTATATCATGAACATTGAGTAAGTCATTATGCAAAGTTGTTCTTACTTCGTACTCTATCCCTGATTTTTCAAGAATATTTAATGATTCTATAAAATTATCGTAAAGATTTGATTTTGTAATCTCTTTAAATTTATTTTTTGTTGCTTTAAAATCAATTGCAACAAAATCGAGAAGTTCTTTTTCTAATAATTCTTTTATTTGTTTTGGATTTGAACCGTTGGTATCTAGTTTTATTTTATAATCTAAGGCTTTAATCTCTTTACATATTTCTATTAAATTATGCATCGTAGCTTCTCCACCACTTAAGACAACAGCTTCTAAAAGCCCTACTCTTTTTTTTAAAAATCCCAATAAATCATCAATTGTATATAATCCTGATTTTGAATTAACAATATCAGGATTATAACAATATTCACATCTCATATTGCATGATGTAAACCATACAATACAAGATAAATGATCTTTATAATCGGTAGTCGTGAACTTTGTTATATTATAAATAATCTTTTTCAAAAAATTTTACTCTTTGTTTGTGTTCACCTTTTTTACCAATATTAAAACTCTCAACAGGTCTGTGGTAACCCATTACTCTAGTATAAACTATACATTTTGTTCTTTTGTCTCTTAATTTCTCAGGCTCTATGCTTCTCATCGTTAATCTCCTTTGTATTTGATTTATCAAATTCTTCATCTAATATTTCTTGATCACATTTTGGACAATATTCAAATTCTCCACTTAAATATCCATGTTTAGGACAAATTGAAAAAAGTGGTGTAATTGTAATATATGGCAAAGTATAATTTGAAATTACATTTTTTATAAGTTTTCTACAAGCTTCACTAGAAGAAACTTTCTCTCTCATATATAAATGAAGAACAGTTCCTCCTGTGTATTTCCCTTGTAAATCATCTTGTAAATCCAAGGCCTCAAATACATCATCTGTAAAATCAGCCGGCAATTGAGAAGAGTTTGTATAATAAATATTTTCACCAAAACCTGCTTGTAAAATATCACTATATCTCTTCTTATCTTCTTTTGCAAATCTATATGTAGTTCCTTCAGCAGGCGTAGCTTCAAGGTTGTATAGATTTCCACTCTCTTCTTGGTATTCAACCATTTTCTTTCTCATAAAGTCTAAAACTTCATGTGTAAATTTTAAGCCAACTTCTTTTGAAATATCAAACTCTTTTTCTGTAAAGTTTAAGACCATTTCATTCATTCCATTTACCCCAATTGTCGAGAAATGGTTGTTAAATCCAGGAAGGTATCTTTGTGTATAAGGGAATAATCCTCTTTCATATAAATCGTTTACAAATACTCTTTTCTTCTCTAACGTTGATTTTGCCAAGTCCATTAGCTCTTCAAGTCTATTAAATAAAGCTTTTTTATCATTTTTATATAAGTATCCAAGTCTTGCCATGTTTATAGTAACAACGCCAATACTTCCTGTCATCTCTGCACTTCCAAATAAACCGCCACCTCTTTTTAGAAGTTCTCTTAAATCAAGTTGCAATCTACAACACATTGATCTTACATGTCCTGGTTTATAAGCTTTTTCATTTGGAATTAATTTTCCGTTTTCATCTTTTATATATTGGCTTCCAATAAAGTTTTGAAAATATGATGAACCAATTTTTGCAGAATTTTCAAAAAGTAAATCTGTATTTTCTCCATACCAATCAAAATCTTCTGTAAGATTAACAGTAGGAATAGGAAAAGTAAAAGGTTGCCCTGTTTTATCACCCTCTGTCATTACTTCATAGAAAGCTTTATTTATCATATTCATTTGTTTTTGAAAATCTTTATAAGTTAAATCAATTAATGACTTATGACCTCTTTGTTTCACAAAATCTAATAATTCAGGATCTTCAATATCTTTAAAAAGATGCACTTTGTTTTTTGTTGGGATTTGATCACTTAAATCTCTTGGAACTGTCCAGTCAATTGTTACATTTGTAAAAGGACTTTGCCCCCAACGTGCTGGAACATTTAGGTTATAAACAAAACTTCTAATGTTTTTCTTAACCTCAGAAAAAGATAATTTATCCTTAAAAACATAAGGTGCTAAATAAGTGTCAAATGATGAAAATGCTTGAGCTCCTGCCCACTCACTTTGTAAAATTCCTAAGAAATTTGCCATTTGCCCTAAAGCTTCTCTAAAATGGTTAGGTGGAGTACTTTCAACTCTTCCTCTAACTCCATTAAATCCTTCATCTAAAAGTACTCTTAAACTCCATCCCGCACAATAACCACTTAAACAATCTAAATCATGGATATGATAATCAGCATTTCTGTGAGCTTGCCCTTCTTCTTTTGAATAAACTTTATCAAGCCAATAGTTTGCAATAACTTTTCCTGCACTATTATTTATAAGTCCAGCATGAGAATAACCAGTGTTTGAGTTCGCTTTTATTCTCCAATCTGTACCGCTTATATACTCTTCAATAGTTTGTGTTGAGTTAATATATGTTGTATCTTCACTTAGTCCTAAAATTTGCTCTCTTTGCATTTTGTGCATATGTCTATAAATCATAAATGATTTCATAACTTCGTAATATCTAGCTTTGTATAATTCAACTTCTATTAAATCTTGAATATCCTCAACAGCTGCAACTCTTTTTTTATTAATTGCTTCAATCACATTTAGATATATAACACTGTCATATGTTGTGTGTACACTCTTAAACGCCTTTCTTATTACATCTCTTATTTTGAAATCTTCATATTTTTCGTAAGTTCCGTCTCTTTTTAATATTTGGTCAATCATATATTTTCCTTAAAGTAAGACTGCAATAATAGAGGTAAATGTCTTAAAAAATAATAACATGGAAAGTCACTAACATGTCACAAATAGGGCTTTGTGGAGCTTATCTTGATTTTTATAATTTCAAAATTTACAATTCGTAATTTCTTAAGTGAATAGTAAATCGTTTTTAGATAAAATTTAATCTTTTTAAAATATAAAGGTTAAATTATGAGACACTTTTTGACACTAAAAGATTATACAAAAAATGAAATTTTAGAGATGCTAGAACTAGCCTCAAAAATTAAAATTGAAACTAAAAATAGAATTTTTAAAGACTATATGCCTAAATGCACCCTTGGTATGATTTTTGAGAAAAGTAGTACAAGAACAAGAGTAAGTTTTGAAACTGGTATTTATCAACTTGGTGGTATTGGTTTATTCTTATCATCAAATGATATTCAATTAGGTAGAGGCGAACCAATGAGTGATACATCTAGAGTTATTTCTAGAATGGTTGATATGGTTATGATTAGAACTTTCGAGCAATCAAAAATAGAAGAGTTTGCAAAACATTCAAAAGTTCCAGTTATAAATGGACTTACAAATGAGTATCATCCTGTTCAACTTATGGCTGATTATTTGACTATTCAAGAAGCAGGTTTAGATAAAGATTTAGTAGTAGCATATATTGGCGATGGTAATAATTTGGCACATTCATGGCTAATGCTAGCTTCAAAACTAGGGTTTGAACTTAGAATTGCAACACCTAAAAACTACGAAGTAAATCAAGATATTTTAGAACAAGCTTTAGAGTTTGCAAAAGAATCTGGCGCAAAAATTACTATTAGCAATGATCCAAAAGAAGCAGTAAAACAAGCAACGGTTGTTACAACAGATACTTGGGTTTCTATGGGACAAGAAGATGAAAAAGAAAAAAGAATAAAAGATTTTGCTGGATACATAGTGGATAATGATATGATGAATATGGCAGCTAATAATGCTATTTTCTTACACTGTTTACCTGCATATAGAGGTTATGAAGTTAGTGAAGAAGTTATTGAAAGTTCACAAAGCTTAGTCTTTCAAGAGGCTGAGAATAGACTTCATGCACAAAAAGGTATAATGGTTTGGTTAAATAATCAAGTGAATCAAGAAAAAACAAAATAAAATATAAAAGAAGATTAAAATGATTGATTTTAAAAAATTTGAAAAATATTCAAAGCCAGGACCTAGATATACTTCTTATCCTACAGCACCTGAATTTAGAGATGATTTTTCACAAGAAAATTTAGTAAATTACTATAAAAATCAAGATGATAATAGAAATTTATCTTTATACATACATCTTCCTTTTTGTAGAAGTGCATGTTATTTTTGTGGATGTAATGTAATTTTCACCTCTAAAGAAGACAAAAAAGTAAGATATCTTGAGTATCTAAAAAAAGAGCTTGATTTATTAAAAGAGCAATTAAACACCTCAAGAATTGTATCTCAAATGCATTTTGGTGGAGGAACTCCAACATATTTTAGCCCTGAACAATTAGACGAAGTTATAACTATGATTAAAACAACTTTTCCTAATTTTGCTAGTGATGCTGAAGTTTCATGTGAAGTTGATCCAAGATTTTTTACTAAAGAACATATGGCCGTTCTTAAAAAAGGTGGTTGCAATAGACTAAGCTTTGGAGTTCAAGATTTAGATGAAGAAGTTCAAAAAACTATTCATAGAATTCAACCTTATGAAACAACTCAAAATGTTATGCAAATAGCTAGAGATGCAGGGATAAATTCAATCAATATTGATTTAATCTATGGACTTCCACATCAAAATAGAAAAACATTTCATGAAACTGTAAAACAAATATTGACATTAAATCCAGATAGACTTGCTGTATTTAATTATGCTCATGTTCCTTGGCTTATGAAAACTATGAGAAAATTTGATGAATCAACTTTTGCTCCACCATCAGAGAAATTAGTAATATTAAAAGATACAATTGATTTCTTTACTAAAAATGGTTATAAAATGGTTGGAATGGATCATTTTGCAAAACCCGAAGATGAACTTTTTAAAGCAATAGAAAAAGGGGAACTTCATAGAAATTTCCAAGGATATACTACTAAAGGTGGTGCTGATTTAATAGGTATTGGTGTTACTTCTATTGGAAATGGTGTAGATTATTATGCACAAAATTTTAAAGATTTAAAACAATATGAAGAAGCTTTAGATAATGGAAATCTACCTGTCTTTAAAGGTTATATGCTAAGTGAAGATGATATTTTAAGACAATTTGTAATTATGGAACTTATGAGTAACTTTAGTCTAAATATTCCAAGAGTTGAAGAAAAATTTGGAATTAATTTTTACGAATATTTTAAAGAAGACTTAAGTGCTTTAGATGAATTTATTGAAGCAGAACTTGTTTCAATAGAAGATGGAAAGATTTTAGTAACACAAACAGGAACAATGTTAATTAGAAATATTTGTATGCCTTTTGATGCTTACTTAAAAAAAGTTCCTGAAAATAAAAGAAGGTTTAGTAAAACAATATAATGAATATATTAGATAAATTTGACTATACAGAAATTAGTGATGACTGTATAAAATGTGGAAAATGTAAACCTGTTTGTACAATCTTTAATATAAACCAAGATGAAGCTTCTAGTCCTAGAGGTTTTATTGATTTATTAGGTGCATATAAAAGAGATGAATTAGAACTTGACAAAACAGCAAAAGATATTTTTGAATCATGTTTTTTATGTACAAACTGTGTTGAAGTTTGTCCTAATGATTTGCCAACGGATATGATAATTGAGCAAGTTAGATATGATATTGCTAAAAAATTTGGTATTACTTGGTATAAAAGACTATTCTTTTTCTTATTAAGAAATAGAAAAACTATGGATTTATTATCAAGTCTTGGTTGGATGTTTCAAACATGTGCTTTAAAAATTGATAAAACAAAACAATCAGCACTTCCAAGATTTTCACTTCCTATTGTAAAAAAAGACAGAGCCCTACCCTTTGCAGACATGAGAAGTTTTTTAAATAAATATCCTCAAGATATTTTTGCAAAAAATAAAAAAGAGATTACAAAAGAAAATGAAAATAAGAAAAATAGAATTGCCATTTTTATAGGTTGTATGAGTAATTATACTTATACAAATACTGGTGATTCTCTTGTGAAAATTCTAAAAAAACTTGAACTTGATATTTTTATTCCAAAAGAACAACTATGTTGTGGAGCACCTGCATATTTTACAGGTGATTTTGATACAGTTGATTATCTAGCTAAAAAAAATATTGCATATTTTGAAACATGGATAGATGATGTTGATGCAGTAATTATTCCTGAAGCTACCTGCTCAGCTATGATTAATAAAGATTGGGAGCATTACTTCCATAATCAACCTGAGTGGAAAAAAAGAGCCGAAGTTTTATCTAAAAAGATTTTTTTAGCAACTAAATGGCTAGAAAATAATACTGATTTAAAACAACTCTTGTCAAAATCAGGTAAAAAAATGAATCAAGTTGTAACATACCATGATCCTTGTCATGCTAAAAAAATGCAAGGCGTTTGGAAAGAACCTAGAGAACTATTAAAACAAAATTATGTCTTAACAGAAATGAGTGATTCTAATAGATGTTGTGGGTTTGGTGGAATTACAATGCAAACAGAAAAATATGATTTTGCAAAAGCAGCAGGTGCTCCAAAAGCTGCAATGATAAAAGAAACAAAAGCAGAAATCGTAAGTGCGGAATGCTCTGCTTGTAGAATGCAAATCACAAATTCCTTGCATTTAGCTGATGTTAATGTTCAATTTAAAAATCCAATTGAATTAATAGCAGAAGCTTTAGAACAAGACTAAATAAAAAATATGCAATATTGGCAAAATATTTATTCTCAATTTGATCCTGTGGCTTTTAACATAGGATCAGTTGCTGTTCATTGGTATGGAATAATGTATGCTTTGGCTTTACTTTCTGCTATTGTTGTTGCTAAATGGTTTATCAAACATGATAAACTAAAGATCTCTAATGACTTATTTGATTCTTATATCTGGTGGGCTGAAATTGGTGTAATTTTAGGTGCAAGATTAGGTTATATTCTTTTCTATGACACTAACACAATGTACTATGTAACTAAACCTTGGCAAATATTCAATCCTTTTTACAACGGAGTTTATGTTGGAATATCAGGAATGAGTTACCATGGAGCTTTTATAGGGTTTTTAATAGCTTCATTTTTATTTTGTAGAAAAAACAAAATCTCTTTTTGGTTTTTAGCAGATATTGCTGTTTTAGGTATAAGTGCTGGTTATGTATTTGGAAGATTTGGTAATTTCTTTAATCAGGAGCTAATAGGAAGAGAAACAGATGTTCCTTGGGGGATATTAGTAGAAAATACATTAAGACACCCCTCACAGCTTTATGAAGCTTTTCTAGAGGGTATTTTAATCTTCTTTATTTTATTTATAATTAGAAATAAAAAAAGCTTCGATGGCCAGTTAGCATTAATTTATGGAATTTTGTATTCAATTATGAGAATAATAGCCGAATTTTTTAGAGAACCAGATATTCAAATAGGTTTTTTATACGGAGATTGGCTTACTATGGGAATGCTAATATCAGGTATTTTTGCAATTCTTAGTTTTGCTATTTTGATATTTATGAAAAAAAAGTCAATAAATTAGCTTTACACTAATTTATTGACTTTTTATTGAACCAAGAGTTCCATGTTCTTTTTCAAAAGTTGCAATTACATCTTCTAAGTTTTCAATTTTTTTCCTATATTCATCAATATAAGCTTGTAAAGTAACTATTCCTTCTTGAGATTTCTCAATTTTCTCTGACATAAAAGAATTTTTCTTTTTAAGAGCTTTATATTGTTCTACAGCTACAATAGCAGTTTTATGAAGCTTTTCTATTCTTTTTTGATATGCTATTTGTAGTTCATCATTTTTATCTAATGACTCTTTTAATTTTCTTTCTAAAAAAAGGACTCTTCCTTTATCATCTGAGTTTTTTATTCTTAAAATTTTTATTTGCTCATTTAATTCATGTAAAATACTTGCTACTTGTTGATCTTTTTGCATTTTTGCAAAATGGACTGCTTCTTCATATTTATCTTGAAGTCCTTTCTCATATTTTACTTGTTCACTCTTTTGTTGCATAATATATTTTTTTAATTTATGTTTTTCAGATTCTTCATCTGTAATTACAAATCTTGTTGCAACATATTTTTCAGCATTTCCATCACTATCAAATATAGGGAAAATTGTAGCTTTTACAAAATATGCTTCACCATTTTTCTTTAAGTTTTTAAGCTTTCCACTCCAAGAATTTCCAGATTGCAATTGCTCCCACAGTTTTTCATAAATCTTTGGTGAAACATCAGGGTGCCTTACAATATTATGAGGCTGTCCTATAAGCTCTTCTTTTGTATAACCAGATACTTCACAAAAAATATCATTTGCGTAAGTAATAACACCTTTTAAATCAGTTTCACTAACAAGATTTTCAGTATCTAATATTTTTTTATATACTGACAATTCTTTTTGCTGTTTTTTTACTAATTTTTTATTTAGACGATCATTAAAAATTCTTGTAAATATTTTCAAAGTAGTATTAATTTGCATTGGTTTTATAATATAATCTGCAACTTTATATCTAATTGCTTTGATTATTTGATTTACATCATTAAAAGCCGTGATTATTAATATAGGGAGCTCGTTATTTTCTTTTCTAATCTCAGACATAAACTCAATGCCATCCATCTTTGGCATACTAATATCTGTTAATATAATATCAATTTCATTTTTATGTAGGTGATATTGTTCTAAACCAAGTTTTCCATCTTCTGCTGAGTATATTTTCTTAAAAAAACTTTCAAAGATAGAGATAGTCTCTTTACGAATTATCTCATCATCTTCTAGGTATAAAAGTGTGGAGTCTTTTAGTACACTGAATTCACTAGGATTAAATTGAATCTGCGTAGCCATATTCTATCGCTAACTCATCAATCTTTTTTTGTAGTAAATCTATTCTCCAACCGTGTCTATTAGCAAAGTTTTCAATCTCTACTTCTCTTTGTTCTGGTGTACAAAATACAAAAATCCTTTTTAAAAATGGTTTTGGTACTTGAATTGCAATAAGCTGAAAGTAGTTTTCTTTACAACTTCTCGAACAGAAAGCTTTACTCATGGCAATTTTTTTACCGCAATATGGACAATGTGACATTATTTATTTTCCCTCTTTATAAATTATTTTGTAAAATTTTGAGTTTGTTACATCTTGTAAAAATCTAGGGTCTATTTCATGAAGTGCAATTATTTCTATTTCTTCATTCCCCATCATCCAACCTTTTCCAGAATCAACTATAACTTCATTATCTAACATTTGAATAAGCTCTTCTTTGGATAGAATTTTTTCTTTTTCCATCTACTATTTCCAAATTACATGATGTATTACACTCATTACTTTTGCATGTCATCTATAACATAACCTCGGTTTGAGTGATTTCTAATAATTTCATAGTAAGTTTTTTGTCTAATTTTATTTACAATATTTCTCATTGTATAAATTGACATATTTTTACCTTTCCAAACAACACTTTTAATTGTATCATAATCGGTAATTTCACCTTTTCTTGTAATAAGTAGTTTTAAGAAGCCTTTTTCTAATCTAGTAAAGTCTACTAAAATTCCACCTGGCTTAAAAAATTGATCTCTATATTCATCAAAATAGATTCCATTTTGGAATTCTATTTTATCTCCTCTTTTTGTTTGATTAAGACACATAATAACTGAAAGTTTTATATCTTTAGGTCTTAATGGTTTTGTTAAGAATGTATAAGCGCTATTATTTATAGCTGTTACAATATCTTCATTATTATCTTTATTTGAAATAATTATTTTAGGTAAAGTAGGCGCAGCTTCAGAAACTTGGGCACATATGTTATCAAAATCTTTTGCTTCAACATCTGTATCTATGATAATCATATCATAATTATTCTCTTTGAGTAATAAAAGAACCTCTGATGCACTTTCTACTAAAGTCAATTCTTTAAAGTATTCATCAAATTCATTTTCTATAGTTTTTTTGACATCTATATCATTACTAACAAAAAGTAACTTAGCATTATATAGCTTTCTTATGTTTTTTAATGTTTTTAGCATATTTTTCTCTTTTAATCAAATATTTCTAGTATTTTATCAAGTTTTTAGGACTTTGTCAAAATAAAATTATTAAAAAATAAAATTATTTTACATATTTTCAAAATTTATTTCAATTCCTGCCAGCTTAAACCTATACTTTGTGATACTTTAAGAGGTACTTTTAATTTATATATATTTTCCATAATTTCAACTAGAGTTTTAATTATTTTATCAACTTTTTCTTCTTTTATCTCAAAAATTAATTCATCATGAATTTGTAGAAGCATTTTTATCTCATCATTATTTTTATACTCTTTATAGATTTCAATCATAGAAAGTTTTATTAAATCAGCAGCACTTCCTTGAAATAAAGTATTAACTGATTCCCTTAAATAAGCAGCTCTTATCATAGCATTTGCTGAATCAAAATCGAAAATTCTTCTTCTTTTTAATAATGTTTCAACAAAAGTATCTTCTAAAGCTTTGTCTTCTATAGATTTTAAATAATCTTTCACTCCATCAAATGCTTCAAAATATGAATCAATATATTTTTTAGCCTCTTTAGCAGGAATTCCTAAAGTATCACCTAGCTTTCTGCTTCCCATTCCATATAAAAGCCCAAAGTTAATAGATTTTGCAATATTTCTTTTTGAAGAGGCTTCCTCTTCTCCAAAAATTTTAACTGCTGTTTGTTGATGAATATCTTTATTTTGATTAAAAGCTTCTACTAAAGCTTTGTCTTCTGAAAAATGTGCTAGCAATCGTAACTCAATTTGTGAATAATCAATACCAATTAATTTATACCCTTCTCTTGGTATAAAAGCACTTCTAATTTCAGCTCCAGCAGGTGTTCTTACTGGAATATTTTGAAGATTTGGATTCTTTGAACTTAATCTTCCTGTTGCTGTTCCTGTTTGTAAAAATGAAGTATATATTCTATTTTCATCATTTTTTAAACCAAGACTTAATAATGGCTCTATATAAGTTGATTGCAATTTGAAAGCTTCTCTATATTTCAATAATAAAGGTATAATTTCATGTGCATCAAAAAGTTTTTGCAATACTACTTCATTTGTACTATAACCACTTTTTGTCTTTTTTGATGGTGGAAGTTTTAAAGTATCAAACAAGATTGTACCTAATTGCTTAGGAGAATTTATATTAAATTCACTTCCAGCACTTTCGTAGATTTTTGAAGTTAATTCTTGAATATATTTATAATTACTATTTTTTAATTCTTCTAATTTTTTAACATCAACTCTAATACCATTTTCTTCCATATGAGCAAGAACATATACAAAATCAAATTCAAGTTCATGCGCAATTTCTATTAAATGTTCACACTCTTTTTCTTTAAAATCTTTAAGTAATGCATAATATAATTTGTATGTATATAAAGCATCTTCCGCAGCATAATCACAAGCATCATTTATATCTACATTTGAAAAATTTTCACCTTTTTTAACTATTTTTTTAAAAGCTATCATTTCATGGTCAAAATATTTATTGGCTAAAAAATCTAATCCTATTTTAGAACTTGAGTCTAAAAGCCAAGCTAAAATCATAGTATCTGCAAATAATTTTAATTCTATTCCAAGTGATTTTTTTATTATTGAATAATCATATTTAAAATTTTGTAATACAAGTTTTTTCTCATTTAATATACTTATTACTTCTTTTGCAATTTCTTTATTAATTTGAGTAGGCGCTCCTAAATAAAAATGATTCATAGGTACATAATAAGCTTTTTCATTTTCAAAACTAAAAGAGAATCCAACTAGTTCTGCATTCTTTACATCCAAATCTGTTGTTTCTGTATCAAAAGCAACAATAGTATCAGCAGGAATTGATTTTACTAATTCTAAAAGTTTCTTTTCATCGTTTAATAAAATATATTCAAATTTTTCAACTTCTTTCTCTGTTGAAACATTATTTGAAAATTCATTTAAATTCTCACTTGAAGAATAATTCAAAGGTTCTTTTGTTTTATAATTTAAACCTTCTTTATTTACTCTATCAATAATTCTATTTAAATCATATTCAATTAAAGTATCTGAAATCTTCAAAATTGGGTTTTCGCAAGGTAATGTATAATTTTCTATTTCATCAATACAATGGCAATCCATATCTAATGTTACAAGTTTTTTTGAAATATAAGCTAATTCTTTACCCTCAGTTAAAAGGTTTTTCCATCTAGTTTTTTCTATATTTTCCAAGTTTTTATAAATATTGTCTAAATCTCCAAATTGCTTGATTAAAGCTTCAGCTGTTTTAGCTCCCACGCCTTTGACTCCGGGAACATTATCTGCACTATCACCTAATAATGATTGGTAGTCTGTAAATTGACTTGGATATACTCCATATTTTTCAAAACATTTAACTTCATTTACAATAGTTTTTTTTATTGGGTCAAAAAGATAGACTCTATCATCATCAATCAATTGATATAAATCTTTATCATGGGATACAATTCTTACTTCTAAGTCTTTTTGTTTTGCATCAAAAGCTATTGAAGCAATTACATCATCTGCTTCAAATCCACTTTTAATTGCAGTTTTAAATCCCATTTTTTCAATCCAATCAATTGCAATTGGAAGCTGAATTAATAAATCTTGGGGAACATCTGGTCTGTGAGATTTATATTCAGTGTAAATCTCATTTCTAAAAGTTGGACCTTTGGCATCTAAAGCAAATACTAAATAGTCTGTTTGAAAATCTTTTCCAATATTTGAAACAAAATTCATAAAGCCTGTTAATAATCCTGTAGGAAAGCCTGTTTTCGATTTTAATGGGGGTAAAGCATAATAACTTCTAAATAAAAAGCCAAAAGTGTCTATAACTGTAATTGTTTTTTTCATAAAATACTTCTTTCAAATTTAAAATAAAATAAGATAATTTCTATTAGTTTCGTCTTATTTAAAGATTTTATAATATAATAATAAGACTTAAAAATAAGGTTCACTATTGAAAATAGAAGATGTTGAAAAATTAAAAAGAAATAATCAAGAACTACAAGAAATAATAAATAATTCATGGGATGGAATTGCGATTATTGATAAATCAACAAAGTTTGTTTATGTAAATAATGCTTTTGTACCTATTCTTGGCTTTTCAAAAGATGAACTTATAAATAATAACTTTACTTCATTAATGGAAAAAAAGTATGTAAATAACTTTTTATCTTCCTTAGAAATAAAAGATAAAAATAAAAAGCATCAAGCTGAGATTGATATTATTTGTATAAGAAAAGATACAAAAAAAGTTTATTTGAAAATCACCATATCTTCAATGTTAAAAAAGAATCTTTTCGTAATTAATACAAAAGATATTACAGCTTTAATATCTGATGATGAGATTCATAATGATTATGTTATCTCTATGTATTTAGATTTACATGGACATATTACCAAAGTCAGTTCTGCTTTTTTGAAACTAACAGGCTTTGAACAAACAGAAATTATAGGAAAAGCTTTTTCCTCTTTTGCTCATAAAGATAGTGATGCAATTATTTATAAAAATATAAGTAAATCATTAGAGAACCAGCAAGAATATAGTGGAAAATTAAAAAAAAGAAAAAAAGATGGAACAGCTTTTTGGATTGATATTAAAATAAAACCAATTTATAATAAATATGGAGATGTCACAGGATATACTTCATTAATGTTTGATATTACAAATATAATAAATTTAAATGATGAAGCTTCAATGCTTCAAGAACAAGTACAAAGAGCAAAAAATGAAATAATAGAAAAAGACAACTTGTTAATTCAACAATCAAAACAATCAATTATGACAGAAACTTTACAACGATTATCACATGAATGGCGTCAACCATTAAATTTAATCTCAATAAAAGCTCAAAAACTTGAGCTTGATTATCTTATGGAAAATAACCCAACAATTGATTATACTGTTGAAACTTTAGAAAAAATAAAAAGTGAAGCAAACCTCTTATCAAAAACTATTGAAAATTTTCAAAAATTTTTAGAACCAAAGTCAAAAAAAGAGATAATCAAACCTTCTAGTATTATAAAAAATGCAATTAATATTTTTGAAGAAAATTCAAAAATTGATATTAATATTATAAAAGAAATAAATGATGATATTGAATTTGAATCATATTTTGATGAACTTTCAACTGTCTTATTAAATATTTTGACAAATGCAAAAGAAGCAATAGTTGAAAAACATATTAAAAATGCTGTAATAAAAATATCTGAATATATAATAAATGACACTGTATATTTTGAAATTACTGATAATGCAGGTGGGATAAATAGTGATATAATTCATAAAGTATTTGAACCTTATTTTTCAACAAAAGACGAAAAACATGGCGTAGGATTGGGTTTATACACAAGTAAAATTATTGTAAACTTACATTTAAATGGAATAATTACTGTAAACAATTATAATACCGGCGCGAATTTTAAAATCTCATTGCCAATTAAATAAGCAAAAAGAATTTATTAAATAATAGAAATAAAAAAGGAAAAAAATGATAATTATACCTGCAAGATTAAATTCAAGTAGATTTGAAAATAAAATTTTAGTTGATATCTTAGGTTTACCAATGGTTATAAAAACAGCGAAACAAGTTAGTTCTTTAGATAAAGTTGTAATTGCAACTGATTCACAAGAAGTTATAGATTTAGCACATAATTATGGCTTTGAAGCTGTTATGACTTCAAGTTCACATCAAAGTGGAACAGATAGAATCAATGAAGCGGTAAATATTCTAGGCTTAGCAGAAGATGAAATTATTGTAAATGTTCAAGGTGATGAACCTTTTATTGAACCAAGTGTAATTGAAGCGGTAATAAATAGAGTTAAAAAAGTAAATAAAAACAATGAAGATATTATGATAACTTCTTGTTATAAAGAGATTAATTCAAATTTAGCAGATGATCCAAACCATGTTAAAGTAATATTAGATGAAGATTCCAATGCAATCTATTTCTCAAGAGCAAAAATTCCTTATCATAGAGACCATTATGATTCTTCTAGCTATTATGGACATTTAGGAATCTATGGTTTTACAAAAAAATCATTAAATGAATTTTGTAAATTAAAATCTTCAAAATTAGAAAATATTGAGAAACTTGAGCAATTAAGAGCAATAGATAATGGACATAAAATAGCAATGGTAAAAGTTATTTCCAAATCATTTGGTATTGATACAGAAGATGATTTAAAAAATGCTATTAAAATTTTTGGCTAGATGTCTTTAACTTTTAATTAAAAGTTTTTACTACGTTTGTCTCAAAGGTTATTATCTTAGAAACAAACGTAGCAAATTAATAGGCTAGAAACTAAAGTTTTCTCCTAGATAATGTTCTCTTACGCTTCCATCACTTTTTATTTCATCAGCATTTCCAGCAGCTAAAAGACTACCACTTTTCATAACATAAGCTCTATCACAAATTTCAAGTGTTTCTCGTACATTATGATCTGTTATTAATACTCCAATGCCGATTTTAGTAAGTTGATTTATAATCTCTTGAATATCTTTAACAGCAATTGGATCCACTCCTGCAAAAGGTTCATCTAGAAGTAAAAACTTAGGCTTTGATACTAAAGCTCTTGCAATTTCAGTTCTTCTTCTCTCCCCTCCTGATAATGAAACACCTTTTCTTTGACGTATTGGTTCAATATTAAAGACCTCTAGTAATTCTTCAACTCTTTTATGTTGTTCTTTTTTATTTTTAATTACAATTTGTGCAGCTAACATTAAATTATCTTCAACTGAAAGATCTTTAAAAATAGATGACTCTTGAGGTAAATACCCTATTCCTTTTAAAGCTCGCTTATGTAAAGGAAGTTTGGTAATATCTTCATCATCAAAAAAAACTTTTCCAGAACTTGGACTCACTAATCCACATACAGTATAAAAGGTAGTTGTTTTTCCAGCACCATTTGGTCCTAATAAACCTACGATTTCTCCAGAATTAACTTCTAAAGAAATACCATGTAAGATTTCTGTCTTTTTAATACTTTTTTTAATATCTTCAATTCTTAATTTATTCATTTATAATATATTGCCTTTTATTGTCACATTTTATTATTTCAAGAAGAATAACATTAAATCCATATGATTTTAATAATTCTTCAAGTTTTTCATTACCCCACTCTACAAAATGAATACCATCTCTTTCAAACTCTTCTAATAATCCTAAAGAAATAAACTCTTCTAAGCTTTTGTTATAAACATCATAATGAAAAATATTATTTGAATATACTGCCTGCAAAGAAAAAGTAGGAGAGGTAACTAAATCATCCAAATTTAAAGCTTCTACATATTTCTTAACAAGTGTCGTTTTGCCACTTGCTAAATCACCTCTTAAAATAACAATACAGTTATTATCTTTTAATAATTCTATTAAATAAGAAACTAGCTTATCAAGTTTATTTAACTCTAATTTGAAACTTTTTTGCAAAAAAATCCTTAATTTAACTTAATTTATTAGATACTCTAATAATCTGCTCTAATTTTTCTTTTGCAGCTCCACTTAAAATAGCATTTCTAGCCATTTCAATTCCATCTTTAAAATCTCTTGCTTTTTCATCAATTATTAAAGCCGCTGCTGTATTTATTAAAACAATATCAAGCTTAGCTCCATTTATGTTTTTTGATAAAATATCACTTGTAATTTTAGCATTAACTTCAGGCCCTCCTCCAACAATCTCATCTTTATGAACCAAAGGAATTCCATAATGCTCAGGATTAATCTCTAAATCTGTAATCTTTCCATTTATCAAAAGTGTTGCATGAGTTATATCGGAAACTGAGATTTCATCCATGCCATCATTTGATGATAAAATCATAGCCCTTTTACTGTCAAGCATTTCCAAAGCTGATGCAATTCTATTTATATACTCTTTATCAAAAACACCAATAACTTGCTTTGAAACTCCTGCTGGATTTGATAAAGGACCTAAGATATTCATTATAGTTCTGTGAGGAATTTGTTTTCTTACAGGAGTAATATACCTCATAGCAGGATGATGATTAGCAGCAAACATAAATCCAAAACCTGTTTCTTCAAGCATTTTTGCTGTGTTTTCTAAACTAAGATTAAGGTTTATTCCTAGAACTTCTAGCATATCAGCACTTCCTGATTTGCTTGTTACACTTCTATTTCCATGTTTTGCCACATAACAATTACAAGCTGCAAGCAAAATTGATACTGTACTAGAAATATTAAAACTATAACTTTTATCACCACCTGTACCAACAACATCAATTGATTTTTCTCTTAATTCATCAGTAAGAGGAAGAGGAATCAAATGCTCTCTCATAGCACTAGCAGCACCTGCAAGTTCAGCTGCCACTTCGCCTCTCTCATAAAGTTCTAGTAAATATTCTTTTATCTCTTTTTGTGATAATTTATTTTCAAATATATCATCAAACTTTAATTTTGTCGTATTAAACATTTACTTATCCTTCTATTCTTTTAACATATTCTTCCATTTTTGATTTTGGAGTTGATTTTGTAGTTGGTATTTGTAAGATTTCAAATTTATCACTTTTCTCAAGATATTTTATCTCTATAATATCTCCAACTTTTACCTCTTTTGCTTTTTTAACTGCTAGATTGTTTATAAAAACAACTTTATGCGCTAACATATCTTCAGCAACTGCTCTTCTTTTAGTAATATTTACTGCGTTTAAAAATTTATCTATTCTCATAATGAAGATTATAACTAATTTTAGATAAAATATTAGCCTTAAAAATAATGATAACAGTAGGACAAATTTATGAGTAAAAAAGATGTTAAGAAAGTTGTATTAGCTTATAGTGGTGGATTGGATACTTCAGTTATTTTAAAATGGCTTCAAGATGAATATAATGCTGAAGTTATTACATTTACAGCTGATTTAGGTCAAGGTGAAGAAGTTGAACCTGCACGTGAAAAAGCACTTGCTATGGGAATTAAACCTGAAAATATATTTGTTTTAGATATAAAAGAAGAGTTTGTAAAAGATTATGTTTTCCCAATGTTTAGAGCAAATGCAATTTATGAAGGTGAATATTTATTAGGAACTTCAATTGCACGTCCTTTAATTTCAAAAAAACAAATTGAAATTGCACATAAAATGGGTGCAGATGCTGTATCTCATGGAGCAACTGGAAAAGGGAATGATCAAGTTAGATTTGAATTAGGTTATTTAGGACTAGATTCAGAAATTACAGTTATTGCTCCTTGGAGAGAATGGGATTTAAACTCAAGAGAAAAATTACTTAATTATGCAGCTAAACATGGGATTACAATTGATAAAAAACACTTAGATGAAAATGGTAATCCAGCTGTAAGTCCATATTCAATGGATGCGAACCTTTTACATATTTCATATGAAGGTTTAAGCTTAGAAGATCCAAATGCAGAACCAGAAGAATCTATGTGGTTATGGTCGGTTTCTCCTGAAAATGCTCCAGATAAAGCTGAATATATAACTATTGGGTATAAGAATGGTGATCCAATTTCAATAAATGGTGAAGAACTTTCGCCTGCAACAATTTTGAAAACACTAAATGAATATGGTAATAAACATGGTATTGGTAGAATTGATATTGTTGAAAATAGATATGTAGGAATGAAAGCTAGAGGTTGTTATGAAACTCCAGGTGGAACAATTATGTTAAAAGGCCACAGAGCTATCGAATCTATTACTTTAGATAGAGAAGCAGCTCATTTAAAAGATGAATTAATGCCTAAATATGCTAAATTAATTTACCAAGGTTACTGGTTCTCACCTGAAAGAGAAATGCTTCAAGCAGCAATTGATGCAACTCAATCAAATGTGGAAGGGACTGTGAAACTTAAACTTTATAAAGGTAATGTAACAGTTGTTGGAAGAGAATCAGAAAAATCTTTATTCTCTGAAGCTCACTCAACTTTTGAAGAAGATGAAGTATATAATCAAAAAGATGCAGAAGGTTTTATTAGACTTAATGCATTAAGATTTATAATTGCAGGTCAAACTCGAAATAAAAAGTAAAAAATAATTCAGAAAATGGTTATTTTTTAACCATTTTCTCCCTCTTTAATCCCCATCTTTTCAATATAATTGTATATTAAAATTATATAATTTAATTACATGCTTTTATAATGCTACGAACATCGTATATAATTTTGACTTTAAATATTTCACTATGGGAAAAGTATGAATTATATTAATGACTTAAAAAAAATTATAAATATCAACTCATTTACAAAAAACAAAGAAGGTGTTGATAAGGTTGGTCAAATTATGTCTACTTGGCTTAAAGAGATAGGATTTGATGAAACAATATATATAAGAGAAGAGATTGGAAACCACCAATTATTCACCACAAAAAGAAAAGAAAATCTAAAAAATATATTATTATTAGGTCATAACGATACCGTATTTCCTCCTAATACCTTTGAAGAATTTACCCAAGATAATAATTGGGTTTATGGTCCTGGCGTTTGTGATATGAAAGGTGGGAATATTGTCGTAGTAGAATCTTTAAGAAATATTTATAAAGAGAATAAAAATATTTCAAATATTGATTTTTTAATAGTTTCAGATGAAGAAAGTGGAAGTGATGATTCCAAATTTGTTACTTTAGATATTGCTAAAAACTATGATTATTGTTTTGTATTTGAAGCAGCAGGTAAAGATTTAGAGATAGTAACAGGAAGAAAAGGTGTTGGAACTTTTACTATAACAATTGAAGGAATAGCTGCTCATGCAGGGACTTCATATATAAAAGGGGTGGATGCAAACTTAGAAGCTTCATATAAATTACAAAAATTATCCCAATTAACTAATCTTGAACTAGGAACAACAGTAAATGTTGGAAAAATTGAAGGTGGAATTGGAGCGAATACTATTTCTCCAAAGTGCCAAATGATAGTTGAGATTAGATATACAACAAACTACGAACGAGATAGATTATTAAATTCTTTAAATGAAATTGTTGAAACTTCTTATATAAAAGGAAGTAAGTCAAAACTTGAAGGCTTAATACAAAGAGATGTTATGGAAGCTAATAAAAATCAAGAAGTCTTAATAAAGAAACTTGAAGAGATTTCGAATTGTAAAATTCTTACAGAAAAAAGAGGTGGTGTTAGTGATGCAAACCATGTATCTAGTTGTGGGGTTACAACGCTTGATGGCTTTGGTCCTTATGGGGATGGTGATCATACTAAAAAAGAAAGAGCCTTAAAAAGTTCTTTTGAACAAAGAATTGAAATGATGACAAAAATTTTAAGTTATTATCAAAAATAAAAAATAATCAAAATAAGGAGAGGGAAATATGGGGAAGAAAAAAATTGGTATGTGGCTTTATCAAAATGGTGGAGGAGACATTATACAAGAGAAATTAATTAAACAATTAAATAATAAAGGAATAGAAGTTATCCCAAATATAAACTTACGTGATGCTACAGCTGAAAATAGTAATATTACATGGAATGACATAAAATTAGATAAATTAGATTTATTTTTCTCTTATAACGCTGGAGAACAGACCCAATATCAAATGTATTTATTTAAAGCATTAAGTAACATTCTTCCAACAATTAATAATTTTAAGGCCTTTGAATTAACTGAAGATAAATTCCAAACTTCATTATTATTAAGAAAAAATAATGTCAAAACAGCAGATTATAAATTGTGTCATAGGGATGATACTTTTCATTTAAATGAAATTATTAAACAATGGGATAAAATGGTATATAAACCAACTGACGGTTGGGGTGGAGTTGGTTTAACAAAAATTGAGAATCAAGAGACTTTAGATATGTTATTACCTTTTCTAAATCAAATGGATTTACGATACTTTTATGTAGAAAAATTTATTGATTACGATAATACTGATTTTAGAATTGATATTGTTGATGGTATTTTTGTTGGAGGATATGGAAGAAAAGCAGGAGGTAGTGATTGGAGAACCAATATTACTAGTGGAGGAAGTGTATTTAAAAGAGACATTCCAAAAGAAGTAATTAAACTTGCAATTAAAGCTGCTAAAATAACTGGCCTTGAAATTGCTGGCGTGGATATTATATATGATAGAAAAAAAGAAGAATATCTTGTTTTAGAAGTAAATGGAATACCAGCATTTATTACTCCAGAACAAGAAAAAATTGGTATTGACTATAATGATAAAAAAATTGAATTAATTGCTAACTTAATTGAAAGAAAAGTAAATAACAAAACTAAGAAAAAAGTAAAAGTAAAAAAAGGAAATAAATAAATGAGTAAATTACCAAAATTAGGATTTTTATATTTAGATTATGTATTAAGATTTTTTGACCATTCAAACTTCAAAGGCTGGCCTAATAAAATTGAAACAGTTACATATCATTGGGGAAATGATAAACAAAGATTTATAAATGAAGTAAAAGCCAAAAAAATTGATATTCTAATTGGGAATATTCCAGCAACTGCATATGAAACATTTAGAGAAATAGCAAAAGTTCTTCCTCATATAAGATTTGTTCCCTCATTAGAAACTCAATTTCCTAATAAATCTAAGGAAAATGTCACATTATTTTGTAAAAAACATGATATTGCAATACCAAAAACAAAGATTTTTCATAATAATAAAAAAGATGCTTATGATTATTTAGAAAATAAGGCAAGTTATCCTCAAATTATTAAAAAAAGTTATGGACCATCAAATTATGGTGGTTATTATGTTCATAAAGCAAATAATTTTAAAGAAGCTCATGCCTTACTTGAAAAAGAGAAATATGACCCTATATATACTCAAGATGGAATTGATTTAAAATATTCTGGAGATTTAAGAGTAATGTTAATAGGCCATAAACCAGTTTGTGCTTTTTGGCGTTTCTCAGGCAAAGGTGAATGGATTACAAATACCTCACAAGGAGGAACAATGTCATATGACAAGGTTCCAATGAATGCTCTTGAGTTAGCAGTAAAAGCTAGTAAAGCAGCAAAAGCAGAGTATTGGGCTTGTGATATTGCTATTGATTCAAAAGATGACAAACCTTATATTTTAGAATGTGCTACCGCTTTTGCAGCATTTCCTTATATTAGAGATTGGATTTGTCAATACTTAATGTGGGATTTCTCAAATGGTAAATTCCCTATGCCTCATGTACCATTATTTTCATGGGAAGAATTAGGAAAGATAGATTCTTCTTTATTAAGAACAATGAGACATATTGGATTTAGTAAATATAAGCCATCTTGTGATGGTGAATATTTTATAAATGAAAAAGATACTTCTTTTGAAATGGAAAAAACATTATTAAATAATCTAAATGATTACCCTGAAGAATATTCTTTTGATAACTTACCTGTACATGTAAAATTAGAAGACTTACAAAATAAAGATGTAAATGCGGATGTAAAAATTAATAAAATTAATTTCAATACAGCTACCTTAACTGATTTAATGACTCTTCATGGTATGGAAGAAGACTTAGCAATAGATATTCAAGAATATATTGAAGATAATATTGTAACTGATTCAAGTGATTTATTAGAATTAGAATCAATTGATCAACATACATTAGAAACATGGAATGAACATATTGATGATATGAGAGTTGATATAAATAAAGCAGATGAAACTGTTTTAAAAAGAATCAAAGGTATTGGTGCTAAACTTGCGAAAATCATTTTAGATTTTAAAAATAAAAATGAAGGCTTTAAAAGTATAGATGAGCTTCAAAAGATTGAAGGTATTGGTAAAAATAAACTAATGCAATTAAAATCTAGATTCAAAATAGGAGAATAGCCATTGAAACAACTTTATCGGTCATATGATGAATCGACAAAAATCTTTAAAAAATTTCAAGAAAACTATCCAAATAATTTCAAAATGGAGTCTATTGGAAAGACTTGGGAAAAAAGAGATATTAATTTAATTACCATTTCAAAAGATATCAAAAGTGCAGATTCTAAACCTGCACTTTTTTATACAGGAACAATTCATGCTAGAGAATGGGTAGGACATGAACTAGGAATTGAATTTGCAACATATATTTTAGAAAATCTAGAAAATGACCCTACTTTACAAGCATATTTAGAAAAAACAACTATATACATGGTTCCATGTGCAAATCCAGATGGATACGAGTATTCAAAAAATCACTTTTCTTTTTGGAGAAAAAATAGAAGAGTAAATGTAGATGGTTCTTATGGTGTTGATTTAAATAGAAACTTTCCAATTGGTTATGTAAAATCAACAGCAACTACTTCTAATGTCTATGGAGGACCAGAACCATTTTCAGAACCAGAAACAAGAGCATTAAGAGATTTTGTTGAGTGCCATGAAAATATTACTATTGCACTTGATTATCACTCACAAGGAAATGTATTTTTCCCAGCACATGATTTTAGACATGAGGATACTATTGATACTACAGATATGAATACTTTATGTGCAAATATGGCAGAAGAAATTAGAAAAATATCAGGTAGAGAATATGGTATTCACCAAGGGAAACCACCTACAAAATTAATTTCGGGAAGCGGCAGAGAGTTTTATCATTCTCTTGGAATTATCTCTAGTGTTGTTGAAGTAGGTACACGAAATATTTCTGATTATATGGATGATATGAATGAAAACTTAAGAGAACATATTCCTGCTTTACTAGCTGCTGTTAAAGAAGTTCCAAATTACTCAAAAAATAATTCTGTTTCAAGAGTTAACTCTTTTGAAATTACAGAGATTGGCTCACACCATGTAAATTTAAAATGGGATTATGAGATAAATAAGGATGTTTTCTTTGAAATATATAGAAGTAGACAAGATAAAAACTTTTGTAATAATTCAAACTTAATTGTAAGAACAAGTAACTTAGAGTTTAGTGATATTAATCTTACTTCAAATAAAGATTATTATTACAATATTAGAGTTGTAAATAAAAAGACTTTTGAGAAATCTCCTTTTTATCCACAAATAAAACTTAGAACTGATTGTGATTATGATGAATTTAGTAGGACATATTATGCAAATTCCAAAAATACAGGTTATGTAGCAGAAAACTTAAATGACAATAGTAAGCATTTTGGAGTTAATTCACTTTTTGTTGGAATTGATGAAAATAAAGGTATTTCATATGCAATCGTAACTGTTGATGTAAAGTCATTAGGAGAAGGTGCTCTTATTAAAGATGCTTCATTTAATCTTTATCCAATAAATAGAGTTTCTACAACTATTGAAAAATATGGTGAGTGGAATACAGGAATTGTAAATCAAGAAACAATGGGTGATATTACAAATTACGATGATGTAGAGAATATGGAAATTTTACAATATGTAGGAAGACCAACCCAATCTCATCAATTAACACAAGGTATTTGGAGAGCTTGGAATTTTTCAGGAATGGAATGTAAAGTTCTACAAGAAGTAGCTGATAAATATGAAAAAATTGTATTTAGAATAGAAGGGCCTACTGAACTAATTATAGGACGAACTAAGCAAATGATGCAATGGGATATCGGATATGGAAAGTTTGGATATGGACTTACTTATAGACCAAGATTAGAATTAACATATACAATAAAACCTACAATTACGGAACTTTATCCAAAAGCTGTTTATACAGTTAGTAAAGAAAGTGTTATTTCTGATGAAATAACAGCAGGATATGATGAGCAAGGCAGAAAGATTTATTCTACTTTTGAATTTAATCTCTCTTCTTTACCTCCATATAATAGCACAATGATTACAAAAGCTTATTTTGAATTAAACTCTACAAAAATCTACATCAAAGATGATATTAGATTCCATTTAGAGTTTGTAGATGAAAATATTGAACAAAATTATGAAGACATTACAAATAGAGAAATTATTCAAAATGTTGGTTATGATGTTAGTGCAACTGAACTTAAAAATAATCAGACTCAACACTTCCCTTTTGATAGTTTTTCAGAGATTACATTAAATGAAAAACTAAAAGCTAAAGCTGATATTTCTTTTGTTCTAAAACCAACTTCTTCAAAAAAAGCTAATAAAAGTAAAAGTGTATCATGGGAAGTAAAAAATAGATCTTTATCTCCTAAGCTTATTATTGAACATATTCCTAAAAGAAGATTCCCTTTAGAAAAAGTAAAAAATGTAAAACTTACTCAAGAAAATGGAAAAATAAAAATTAGTTGGGATAATCCAGATGATTCAGATTTTGTAGGGGTAAAAGTAATTAAAAATGCTTATAGAGAACCTTATTCAACTCATGATGGTCAAAAATTGTATTCAGGAGTAGATGACTACACCTTCGATGATTTTGGAGCAAAAGATATAAATAAATATTATGCTGTCTTTGCTTATGACGAAGTACCAAATTATTCAGAACCTGTAATAATTGAATATAAAGGGAAATAGAGGCTTTCTCTATTTCCCTTTTTTTGTTATTTTAAAGTTCTAAAAATATAATTAATTAAAGTAAATTTTAATACTAGGAAAAAAAATGATTTTAAAATTTAAAGAGCATTATCCAAAAATTGATTCAAGTGCTTGGATTGCTCCTAGTGCTGATATTATTGGAAAAGTATCAATAGGTGAGGATTCTTCTGTTTGGTTTCAATGTGTTATAAGATCAGATGTAAATGAAGTTATTATTGGAAAGAATTCTAATATTCAAGACTTATCATGTATTCATACAGATGTAGATTCTAAAACAATAATTGGAGACAATGTTACAATTGGACATAAAGTAATGCTTCATGGTTGTATTATTGAAAATAATTGTTTGATTGGAATGAGTGCAACTATTTTAGATAATGCAGTAATAGGTGAAGGTTCAATTGTTGGAGCAAATTCTTTAGTAACTTCAGGGAAAAAATTTCCACCAAAATCTCTAATTATGGGAAGTCCTGCAAAAGTTGTAAGAGAATTAAGTAATGAAGAAGTAGAAGGTTTAATCAAGCATGCTGCTAGTTATGTTGCTTATAAAAATGAATATAGTTAAGATAAAAGAAGAGTAATTATACTCTTCTTTTAAGATTTGGGATAAGCTTCTTCAAGTTTTGTGTATAGAAGATTGAAATCAATGCTTTCGTACTCTTCTAATATTGAAACCATAATTACATTATCTTCATCACCATTCCATATTTTAATATAAGTACCTTCTTTATATCCATGGTCTTGTCTAAATTTATTTAAACAATTTTTACCAATATAAAGTTTTTGAAGCCAAGTAAATGATAAACCTGAAATTTTACAACATCTAAAGAACTGATCAATAAATCTTTCAATTCCACTAAATGAAGGCATATTCCCTGTCTCAATTGCTAAAGCAATATATGATAATTTTTCTGCTTCTTTTACCATAGGTTTAACATCAACATCCTCAATCGCTTCATAAATACAATGAGTATTTACTAAAGATACAGCTCTTGGAACATTTGTTTCTTGCAAAATATATGACATTAAAAAATGCCAAATATCTACAAGTTCAACATGAATATTATTCATATCTGGTTCAGCATTTATATTTTTCCAATGTTTCCATGGTGTTGATTCAATTAACTCTGCAACTTCCATATGAATACATCTTAACCAGTTTATATCTTTACCAAATTTATTTTGACCCAATTCCCAGTTCTTACCATTTGTAGAGTCGTTTAACTCTTTTTGTAATAAAAACATTTCTTCAAGTTTATGTGGAAAAGATGAAGCTTCTTCAAGAAGTTCAGCCAAAGGAAGACACTCTTCTATTAAGCTATCTAAATTAATATTATTTGGTAAATCTTTATCACCTTTTAATAAATGAATAATTAGTGAAACTGTATAAGGAACTTCATCTTTAGCTTCCCATTCTAATATATCTGATGGAGTTACTCCAATATAATGTACAAAATCTTCAACTGTTAAAAAGCCAATTGTTTTTATACTATCTCTTAAATCTTTATATAACAAATTATTACTCCTAAATTAAAAACAAAATAAAGTAGATATTTTACTTAAAAATCACTTTACTTAAGAACAAATACTACGACATAGGTAAAGTTATTTTAAATAATGCACCATTTTTTGAGTTTGAAACACTAATTTTACCATTACAATGTTTTTCAATAATAGTTTTACTCATATATAATCCTAATCCTGTACCATTTTTATTTGACTTTGTAGAAAAATAAGGATCAAATACTTTTTCTATAATATTTTGAGAAATTCCTCTGGCATTATCTTCAATTTCAATAATGGCAAAAGAATTTTCTTTATAATATTTAATATTTATCTCTTTATTACTAATATTACTTTCATGCATTGCATCTTTTGAGTTTTTTAAAATATTAATTAGAACTTGAATTAGTTCATTTACATAAATAAAAATTTCAAAATCTTCTTTTCCAAGAATATTAATTTTTATAGAATCATTTTTAATAAATAAAGAGGTAAATTCAAGAGATTTATCTAAAAGCTTTTTTATTGAAATAAACTCTTTTGATTTATTAGGTAGAAAAAAATCTCTAAAATTATCAATAGTTTTACTCATATAAACTAATTGCTTTACAACTTCTTCTACTACTTCATCTAAAAATTCATCCTCAATTTTACCTTCCATCATTTTTACAATAGGAAGTTTTTGCACTAAAATTGATACTGATTGTAAAGGTTGTCTCCATTGATGTGCAATTATTGCAATCATTTCTCCCATTGCTGCGGATTTTGATTGCTCAACTAAAACATTTTTATGTTGTTCTATCTCTTTTTGTAATACAAATATTGACTTTGAGTATTTTTCTAAAATTCCTATAAAACTCTCTTCAAATAAATGAGTTATTTCTTTTTCTATTTCTAAACTAATTATTTCAAAATCATATGAAAATTCAATAAATGAATTTCTTAAACCCGAACAAATTATAAATAACTCAGAACTAGTAACATCTTTACCTTTTAAATAAATAAGAAGTTCATCAATAAAAGGGCATGAGCCAATTTTTTCTTCTTCTCTTGCAACAGCAATAAAATATTCAATAATAGCTATGCCATAATCTTTTACAAAAGTTTCAGTTTTTATTTCATGTTTTTTTAAGATATTTAAAATATTTTTATTTTTAATCCAATACTTAATTAGTGCTAAAATATTTTTTGAATATAAAGGAGTATGCTTCTTTAAAAGACTCTTATTCATAAATTAAGTACTCTTAAGTTGATAAAAAGAACAACTAACTCCACTGCTATTTTTTACTACCATAGAAGGAATTATTTTTGATTTAAAGCCATAAGCATTACAGCCATGAGGTTTCGCCTGTTCCCAAGTTACAAAATAAAATTTACATTTTTGACATACTATTCTTTTTTCCATACTATTATTTACCAATTTTTAAATATTAACTTTACTTTGTATTGCTTTTGCTAAAGATAAAATATCTACATTTTCAAGGCTAACTCCAGTTGGAACACCTTGTGCAATTTTTGTAAAAGTAAGTTTGAAATCTTTTAATTTATCTTCAATATAAAGTATAAATGCATCATTTGATAAAGAAGGAGTGATTGCAAATAAAACATCACAAATATCGTTTTGTTTTATAAACTCCATTAATCTATCAATTGCTTCAGGTTCAAGCTCTTCAAGAACAAAATATAAACCGTCAAATTGTTTTGATTCATCAATAATAAAAATATCTTTTGCACTTTGTACAATACAAACTTTTGTTCTATCTTTGCTTTCATCTAAACATGTTTCACAAATTTCATGTTCGCTCATGGAACCACATTTTAGACATTTTTTAATATTTCTTAATGCATTTTCAATACTATGTGCAATTTTTATACCACTATAACTATCATTCATAACGATATGATAAGCAAGTCTTTGAGCTGACTTTTTACCAATTGTAGGTAAAGACTCAAAGGCATCAACTAAATCATAAAATTTTTCTAAGCCTTTTTTCATTCGTGGATTATATCTAATCTTAATAGATATTTAGATAAAATCGCGGAAAATTATTATTATTTAGGAGTTAGTGATTTGACTGAAATAGATTATTATGAATTATTAGAAGTAACTAGAGATAGTGATAAAGTTACAATTAAAAAAGCTTATAGAAAAATGGCTATGAAATATCATCCAGATAAAAATCCTGGTGATAATGAAGCAGAAGAAAAATTCAAAGCGGTAAATGAAGCTTATCAAGTATTAAGTGATGATGAGAAAAGAGAATTGTACAATAGATATGGTAAAGCTGGTCTTGAAGGTCATGGACAAAGAAGTGGTTTCTCAAGTGGTGGATTTGATGATTTAGGTTCGATTTTTGAAGAAATGTTTAGTAGCTCAGGATTTAGTGGATTTGGTGGAAGCCAAAGAGAAAGAAAAACATATAATTATAATTTGGATGTTGCAATTGAACTTGAAATAGAGTTTAATGAAGCAATTTTTGGATGCCAAAAAGATGTAAAATATTCTTATAAAGATGCCTGTACTGATTGTAAAGGAACAGGAGCAAAGAATGGAAAACTAAGTTCTTGTTCTGCTTGTGGTGGACAAGGTCAAGTTCATACAAGACAAGGATTTATGACTTTTGCTCAAACTTGTCCTCATTGTCAAGGCTCAGGACAAGCAGCAACAACTAAATGTAAAACGTGTAATGCGACAGGATATAAAACAAAAAAAGATAATTTTGATGTAAATATTCCAGAAGGAGTAAGTGATGGTATTAGAATTAGAGTTTCAAACAAAGGAAATATAGCTCCTGATGGTTCAAGAGGTGACTTATATTTACAAATTAAAGTAAAAGAAGATTCTCATTTTGTAAGACATGATGATGATATTTATATTGAAGTTCCTATTTTCTTTACTCAAGTAGCCCTTGGAGCATCTATTACAATTCCTGGATTAAGAGGAGAATTAGAACTTAAAATTCCTGCAGGAACAAAAGATAAAGAACAATTTAAATTTCATAATGAAGGTGTAAAATCAGTTCAAGGTTATGGAAAAGGTGATTTAATTGTTCAAATTAAAATAAATTATCCAAAATCTTTAACAAGCGAACAAGAAGAACTTTTACAAAAACTTCACGAAAGTTTTGGTTTAGAGAGTAAACCTCATGAATCAAACTTTGAAGGAATGTTTGAAAAAGTTAAAAAGTGGTTTTCATAAAATAAAACTATTTTAAAATTCCTAAAGAGATATTTAAAAAAATATAACCTATAATATATTTTCGTAAAATAAAATCTTTAGGAATTTACAATGTCTAACTACTTAGAAACAACTCCAGATGATAAAGGCTACTTTGGTAGATTTGGAGGCTCTTTTATTCCCCCTATGCTAGAAAAACCTTTTTCTGATATTATAAAAGTATACAATGAATTAAAAAACGATCCAAAATTTTTAGAAGAACTAAAATATGTAAGAAAGAATTATCAAGGAAGACCTACTCCAATTAGTTTTGCTAAAAATCTTACTGATTTTTGTGGTGGTGCAAAAATTTATTTAAAAAGAGAAGACTTAAATCACACAGGAGCACATAAATTAAATCACTGCATGGCTGAAGTAATTTTGGCAAAACATATGGGATTCAAAAAAGTAATCGCTGAAACTGGTGCAGGACAACATGGCGTTGCTCTTGCTACTGCTGCTGCTTATTTTGGTTTAGAGTGTGAAATTCATATGGGTGAAGTTGATATAGTAAAAGAACATCCAAATGTAATTAGAATGAAAATTCTAGGAGCTAAAATTATTCCTGCTACACATGGTTTAAAAACTTTAAAAGAAGCTGTTGATTCTGCATTTGAATCTTATGTAGCCCAATCAGATACTGCAATTTATTGTATTGGTTCAGTCGTAGGTCCACATCCTTTTCCTATGATGGTTAGAGATTTTCAAAGTGTTGTTGGTCTTGAAGTAAAAGAACAGTTTGAAGAACATGAAAATGGGAAAATGCCTGATAATATTGTAGCTTGTATTGGAGGCGGTTCAAATGCAATGGGAATTTTTTCTGCTTTTATAGATGAAAAAGATGTAAATCTATATGGAGTAGAACCAATGGGTAGAGGAGAAAAATTAGGAGAACATGCTGCTAGTTTGACATATGGAGAAGAAGGTATTATGCATGGCTTTAATTCAATTATGTTAAAAGATGAAAAAGGTGAGCCAGCTCCTGTCTACTCAATTGGTTCTGGTATTGATTATCCTTCAGTTGGCCCTGAACATGCTCATTTAAAAGATATAGGTAGAACAAATGTTGGGTTATGTAATGATGAAGAAGCGGTAGATGCTTTTTATAAGTTATCTCAATTAGAAGGTATAATTCCAGCACTTGAATCAGCTCATGCTGTGGCATTTGCTATGAAACTAGCCTCAAAATTACCAAAAGACAAAACTGTTCTTGTAAACTTAAGTGGAAGGGGAGATAAAGATATCGATTTTGTTATTGAAAACTACCCTATTCCCAATTCTAAGTTTTAGTTTTAAAATAAGATAGAAATATTTTCTATCTTATTTATATTTTATTTATTTAACTTTTTAATTACAATCATCTCTTTTAGACAAATACTTCAATTCATCACATGAAAATCCAGCTTTCTTTCTAGCTTCCATATTTAATGATTGTTTTCTTTTTGTAGAACCAGGATAGATTCTTTCCAAAATCTCTATGTATGTTTGTTCAGGTTTTAAATTTAATCGTGTACATTCATACTTAAACCATCTATCCCCTTTTGTGACATGGTCAACTTCTTCTTTTAAAATAATACCTAAAGCATTTAAAATCTTTTTATTAAAAAAATCAGAATTTGAATTTAATTTCTCCATAATTTTTGGATTTTGATCTAAGCCATTTGCTTCCAAATATCGTGGAATTACAGCCATTCTTGAAAGTAAATCAGGAGTCTTTTTCATTGCTTCAAATAAATTTGTATGAACTTGTAACTCCCCATAATAAGAACCAAGTTCTTCTAAAAGTTTTTCCAGCATTAAAAAATGTCTAACTTCATCATTCGCAACTTCAAGCCAATCTTCATAAAAATTTTTAGGCATATTTTTATATCTTAAAGAAGCATCTAAAGCTATGTCTATTGCACTATATTCAATATGTGCAATTGTATGCAATAGATTTATTTTACCCTCTTTTGTATTTACATATTTTATATGTTTTACATCTTTTGGTAAGACAATTTTTAAGATATTTTCATATGAAGGTTCTTGCATTTCATATGCAAGATAATCTTCTTCAAAAGTCATTTTATTTTCTAAAAAAAACTTGTAAAATTCTTTAAATTTTTCTATTTTAATTTTAGGATTGGATTCTAATATTATCTTTTCCAAAGTAGAATAATATTTCATAAACTTCCTTACAGCTCTAATTATATATACTATTATATATGATTCTATCTAAGTAAGGATTAAAAATAATGGAAATAAAAATTCAACCAATGGGTGAATATCAAACTAATTGTTACATTATCACAGTAGATAACAAAGATTTTATAATAGACCCTGGTGTTGGAGCTACAAAATGGATAAAACAACATGTTAAAAATCCTATTGCTATTTTAAATACTCACGGGCATTTTGACCATGTTTGGTCAAATAAAGAAGTTAGTGATTTATTTGGTTTAAAAATCTATACACCTGAAGAGGACAACTTTATGCTTCAAAAAGATCCGTATAATTTTGGGATGATTTCTTCTTGTGCAGATGTTTTGGTTAAACCAGATGAAGAGTTTGATTTTGAGGGAGTAAAAGTAAAATTCCATTTTTTTCCAGGACATACTCCTGGCTGTTCAGCAATTGAAATAGAGAATACTCTATTTTCAGGAGATTTTATTTTTAATGGCTCAATTGGTAGAACTGATTTTGAATTTTCAAATCCACAAAGTATGATTGAAAGTATTGACAAAATTTTAGCTTGGGATAAAAATATAAGAATATACCCAGGACATGGATTATCAACTACTTTACAAGCAGAAAGAAGCTCCTTAATTAATTGGAAGCGTTACTTATAGGATTAAGCGTGCAAAATATTAATAATATGAATACATACAATTACAAAAGTGTTATTGCTTTAAACGATCATTTAATTGGGTTAAAGAAACTTGATGATATTTTTGAATATCTATCATCATATTTAGAAAAAGATTTAGCTATTAATAATTTTGCTGTAGAAATAAATAATACACAGATTTTTTTAAATTCTAAAGACGAAAAGAATGATAGAAAAAAAGAAATTTTAATAAAACTTAATAGAAAGGATCAGCTAAAAATTTTAATTTTATATAAAGTGAGGGAAGAGGATAATATTTCGGCAGTTTTATCTTTGTTAGAAATGACTTTTCATATTATATCTCAAACAATTTATAACAAATACTTGGAATATAAAATAGTTGAGATGACTTTGAAAGACTCATTAACTGGACTTTATAATAGACAATATATTGATGAATACTTAAAAAGTGTTTTGCCTTTATCAAAAAGAGAAGATAAAAAGATTGCCTTTTTGAAAGTTGGCATTGACCACTTTAAAGCTATAATTGATGAATTCGATTATAATATAGGAGACAAAGTTTTAAAAAAACTTGCAAAAAGTTTAGAAGAAACGATCAGAGAATCAGATATTGTTGCAAGAATTGAATCAGATGAATTTTTAATTATATTGCATAATATAAGTAATGAAAATAATGCTATAATGATTGCAGATAAAATAATAAATAACTTTAAAAATGCTAAAGTTGTTGTGAACGAAAATACAAATCAAATCTTAAGGAAAACTATATGTACTGGGATTTCAATTTATCCTGATGATGCACAAGTAATAGATGATATATTTAGATCATCAGATATTGCTTTATATGAAGCACGAAACAAGGGAAGAAGTCAGTACTTTAAATTTCAAAAAGAGGCAGATAATATTGAATTATTTTAAGGATAATAATGAAAAATAATATATTAGAATTGATAAAATCATCTGCAAATAACGAAGATTCGTATTTTGCACTAGAAAAAATTTATAAGTTATATGATCAATTACAATATTCATCAAATATTAAACAAATGGCAGAAGATATATATCTTTGGTTAAATGAAAACTTTGATGTTGATAATGTAACTGTTTCATTATTTGATATTGAAAGAAATAATAGAGAAAATATATTTATTGAAGGTGATGAATTTTATTTAGATGACTCCCTATCTTTTTTCTTTATAATTAATACACATACAAATTTAAATGCCATAATCTCTTTTTCTGCTACATCAAAAGTTCATTATGAAATGATGTCGAAACAATATAACGTAATAGAATCAGCATTTTTCCAAATTTCACCAATTATCCAAAATGGAATTATAAAGAAAAACTTTATTGAATCTCTATCTTTAGATTCTGTAACAAAGGTATATAATAGACATTATTTAATTGAAAACCTAAATAAACAAATCGCTTTATCAAGAAAAGAGTACAAAAATATTTATTTTATCATGATAGGTATTGATCATTATAAAGCAATTGTTGATGAATTTGACCATGATATTGCAGATCAAGTTTTAGTTGAACTTGCAAAAGTTATTCATACAAATATTTCAGAATTTGATATGGTTGCAAGATTGACAGGAGATGAGTTTCTAGTTTCTATGTTAAGTTCAAATAATTATAATGAAATAGTTAAAATTTCTGAAAATATAATTAATGACTTTAGCAAAATTAAAATTTCTGTTAATGAGAATGGAGATACCTTACAAAAAACTATTTGTATAGGAATTGATGTTTATGAAACATATGACAAAAATGATTCAATTGATAAAACAATAAAAAATGCTGATATAGCTTTATATGAAGCAAAAAATAAAGGCAGAAGTCAATTATTCAAATTTAGTGATTTATCAGAAGAAGATACAATAGAATTATTTTAAAATCTATTGTATTTTTCTAGCTTTCATATAAACTCTCTTAGGAGCAGGATAACCTTCAACAGTTTTACTCGAATCATCTTTATCTAAAAAATCTTCTAAGCTTTGATCAAAAGACCAAGATGTTTTTCTTTGTTCATCACTAGTAGTCGTTGTAATTGCTATTACCTCAATATTTTCAAATCCTGCCCTACTTAGCCAATTTTTTAAAGCTGAAATTGTAGGAATAAAATATATATTTGGTATTTTTGAATATCTCTTATTTGGAGTTAAACATAATTCTTCTTCTCCATCTATCATAAAAGTATCAATTAAAATCTCACCTTTAGAATTTAAGCCACGAGCTAGAGATTTAAGAGTTCCTACTGGATCTGGTCTATGATATAAAACACCTAACATAAAAATAAAATCAAATTTATGATTATAGTATTCAAGATGTTCAACACCAAGCATTTCATAAATAATATTTGATTTTAAAAAATGATTTATAAATTCAAACTGATGCAAAGTTAAAGCAGAAGGATCAAAACCAACAAGTTTTTTTGGCTTATCTTCAAGCATTCTAAACATATAATAACCATTATTACAGCCAATATCAGCAACTACTTTATCTTTTAAATTAAAATGGGGTCTTATTAAATTATATTTAATATTACTTTGCCACTCACTATCGATTTCAAGTCCAAATATATTAAAAGGACCCTTTCTCCAAGGTATTAATTTTTTTGCTGTCTCTACTATTAAGTCAAACTCTTGAGGGCTAAGATTTTCTTTTTTTCCAATAGAAAACCAATCACCATAATCAATTTTTAAATTATCCTTTTTTAATTCAAAAACTTTTAATAACTGGTCATACCAAGGTTGAACATTTTTCCAAGATCTGCAATCTTCTTTTTTCTTTTTTAATTCTTCTAAATCCATAATGCAATTATAATGATAATTTATTAAATAGATGATTATAATCAATAAAATAAAGAGATTTTTACTTTATAATTACAGTAATTTATGAATTTTTGTCTCTGTGTAGAAAACTACACAAAAAGTTCATACCTCAATTAGTATAATAGATAAATTTTCTAAAAAAAGGATATTACGTGAAAAAACTCACAGATGTTTTGTTTTCCTTTAAAACAACACTTATTTTATTAGCCACCTTAGGTTTAGGTGCTGCTATTGCAACATTCATTGAGAATGATTATGGTACTTCCACAGCTAGGGTATTAGTTTACAACAATATTTGGTATGAAGCGGTATTAATTTTTACAACAATTAATATGGCAGCTATTATTTACAAATATAAAATGTGGAGAAGTCCAGCAAGATTTATCTTTCACACATCTTTTGTTGTAATTTTAATTGGAGCAGGAGTAACTAGATACATTGGTTATGAAGGAATTATACATATTAGAGAAGGTGCAACTGAAAATAGAATGATTTCATTAGAACCTTATTTACAAGTAAAAATAAAACAAGAAAATGGAAGTTTTTATAAAGAATATCCTTTAGAATTTGCAGCTTCAACCTTAAGAAAAGGTATGGAAGCTAGTGATGGAAAGATGAGTATAGTTGAAGCTATTTCACAAAAATTAAATAGTTTTAATTATGATGTTAAATTTAATGATAAAAGTTTAAATATAAAATATCTTGATTACATAGTTAGTAAACAAGGTGGCTCAGAAATGGGTATTTTGACTATTGACTTAACATTAAATGGTGAAACAAAAACTGTTAGATTACCAGGGAAAAGAGGTCAAAAAGGTATTTCAAAAATTGAAGACTTTGGAGATACTGTTGTAAGTTTAGAATATGGTTCAAAAGTCTTAGAACTTCCATTTTCAATAAAACTTAAAGACTTCCAACTAGATAGATACCCAGGAAGTATGGCTCCTTCATCATATGCTTCTGAGGTTACAGTTATCAACGAAGATAAAGAAAGCTTCGATTATAGGATATTTATGAATAGAACACTTCATCAAGGAAACTTCTTATTTTTCCAAAGTTCATACGATCAAGATGAAAAAGGAACAATTCTTTCTGTTAACAATGACCCAGGGAAATGGCCTACTTATTTAGGATATTTTTTATTAACTCTAGGATTAATCTGGAATCTTTTTGATAAAAAATCTAGATTTTGGAAATTAACTAAATATGTAAGTAAAATAAATGCTGCTGCCTTTGTTGCGGCTTTATTAATTGGTTTTTCTAGTACTTCTTTACAAGCTGCTGATGAAAATCGTGGACTTGAATTTAAGACTACACAAAATGATATGCAAGTTTATTTAGATAATTTTAAAGAAAAAACAAAAATAACAGCTGAAAAATTCTCTAAAATAGTTGTGCAAAGTACTGGTGGAAGAATGAAACCATTAAATACTCTAAACTATGAAATTTTAAGCAAATTATCTGGAAAAACTTCAATGTTCGGTATGAATGCCGATCAAATAATTTTAGGAATGCTTTCACGACCTGAAGTTTGGCGAAATGTAAGAATGATTAAAATAAAAACTCCTAGACTTAAAAAACTTTTAGGTGTTGAAAAAACAAGAAAACTTATTGCATTTTCAGAAGTTTTTAAAGATGGAAAATACTTACTTCAAAAAGAAGCACAAGCTGCATCTATAACTAAACCAATTGAAAGAGGAACTTTTGAAAAAGATATTATAAAACTTGATGAAAAACTTAATATTTCATATATGGTTTTTAATGGTAACTTATTTAGAATGTTCCCTCAACAAGGAATAAATGACAATAATAGATGGTATGCACCTTTAGATGCTATCAAGACTTTTCAAGGGGCTAATCAAAAAGCAATCGAGTCTTTAATTAGAGGATTTATAAATTCTGTTGCAAATGAAGATTGGGATTTATCAAATAGATTTATTGATATGATTGTTAAATATCAATCAACAGTTGGTGCTGATATTATGCCTTCACAAACACAATTAAATAATGAGATTATGTTTAATAAAATAAATATTTTTCCAAAAATCACATTAGCTTATGTTATTTTAGGTTTTATTATGTTGATTGTTGCCTTTATAGTTGTATTTAATCCTAATATTAAACCTAAGAAAACTACTTTTGTTTTCTTTATATTATTAGCTGCTTTATTTTCAGCACATACTTTTGGTATGGGATTTAGATGGATAATTTCAGGGCATGCTCCTTGGTCAGATACTTATGAATCCTTGTTATATATTTCATGGTCAGCTGTATTTGCAGGAGTTATTTTCTTTAGAAAATCACTTTTAGCTTTAAGTGCGGCTGTTATAGTTGCTGGAATATTTATGTTTACAGCGCATTTAACTACAATAGATCCCCAAATTACAAATTTAGTTCCTGTACTTAAATCATATTGGTTAACAATTCATGTATCTATATTGACAGCTTCTTATGGTTTCTTTGGGCTTGGAGCAATTTTAGGGTTTATGTCATTGATTATGTTTATTTTTAGAAAAAATAGACCTCACTTAGATGAAACGATTAAGCATATTACTGCAATTAATGAAATTGCATTAATTATAGGTTTAACAGCTATTACAATAGGGAACTTCTTAGGTGGAGTTTGGGCAAATGAGTCTTGGGGTAGATACTGGGGTTGGGATCCAAAAGAGACTTGGGCTTATGTGGCAATTGTATTTTATATTTTAGTTGTACACTTAAGATTTGTAAAAGCTCTTAATACTCCATTTGTATTCTCAGTTGCGTCATTATTAACATTCTCTACCATATTAATGACTTACTTTGGAGTAAACTTCTATCTATCTGGAATGCATTCATATGCAACAGGAGACCCTGTTCCTATTCCAATGTGGGTTTATTATATTACAGCGGGTGTTTTCATTACAATAGCATTAGCTTACAAAAATAGAGATTTAAAAGACGTAGTTCAAGAAAATAAAAAATAAAACCTTATTAATAACTAAACCATTATTTTGGTTTAGTTATTATCTGCTACTTACTTAAGAAAAAATATAACTTTAAAAGTAACTTCTCATATATTTATCTATTTAAAATAAGTATTATTATATAATAATATTATTAAAGAAGGTGATGTTTATTATGAATCAAGATAAATTACGTAAAATAATATCCACAACTAAAAACTTAAGTGTTCTGTATATAGAAGACAATATCGATGTTAGAAATCAAACTATAAAAATGTTAAAGATTTTTTTTAATGACATAGAAATAGCTAATAATGGAGAAGATGGCCTTAAATTATTTAAATTAAATAATAAATATGAGTCTACATCTTTTGATTTAATAATAACAGATATTGAGATGCCAGTACTTGATGGTATTTCTATGATTATGGAAATACGTAAATTTAATAAAGATATTCCAGTTTTGATATTCTCAGCACATAGTAATACTGATTATTTTCTAAAAACAATTAATGCAGGTGTTGATGGTTATATTTTAAAACCTTATAATATAGAACAAATTTCTAATTCATTAATGATTATTATTGAAAAAAATAGATTAACAGGTTCTAGTGAGCATATTGTTCACTTAGATAATGATTTTGTTTGGAATGTAAAAGAGTCTTTGTTAACTAAAGATGAAAAAGAGATAAAACTTACAAAAAATGAAATAAAGCTTTTTACTCTATTTATTAATTCCAAAGGTGCTTTAAAAACATATAATGAAATTGAAACATATATTTTTCTTGATTTTAGTGCAAATAATAGAAGAGTACGAAATCTAGTTTCACGATTAAAAAGCAAACTTGATTATGAACTTTTTGAATCAATTTATTCCCATGGATATAAATTAAAATATAAAACTTTTTTATAAAGAAATAAGATTAATAGAAAATGAAAAATACAATAATTTATAGTTTACTGATTTTCTTTCTTTTTTCTCTAAATGCATTTGCTTATGAAGATATTAATTTAACACAAGAAGAGAAAAACTTCTTAGAAAAGAATACTCCTCTAAGGCTACATAATGAAACAAATTGGCCTCCTTACAATTATAATGAAAACAACCAAGCAAAAGGTTTTTCTATTGATTATATGAATCTTCTTGCTAAGAAGCTTAATATAGAAGTCGAATATATTTCTGGTTATTCATGGGATGAGTTTTTGATTATGTTACAAAATGATAAATTAGATGCCATGATTAATATATCAAAAAATGAACAAAGAGCAAAAGATATTGCCTTTACTTCTATTTTTCATACCGCAGCAAATGCTATTTATGTAAAAAAAGGGGAAGAATATATTGATTCTCTTGAAAAACTTAGTGGTAAAACTATAGTTATGCCAAAAGGTTTTTTTGCACAAAATGCTATTACTAAATACTATCCTAAAATCAAACAAATATTAGTTACTGATTCCTTGGAAGCTCTTAAACAACTCTCTTTAGGAAAAGCTGATGCAACAATTGGTAAAAAAAATGTCTTAGATTATGTTATTACTGTAAATAATATTTCAGGTGTAACTCCAACTAGTTATGTTGATGATAACCGTATGGTTAGTCTTATTCGTATTGGAACTTCAAAGAAAAAACTGATATTAAGAGACATTTTAGAAAAAGCACAAAGAAATGTCCGTGATGAAGAGCTTTTAAAACTAAAAAGAAAATGGTTTGGTGTAAATGATATAAAAAAGATTGAAAAGAATTTCTTAAATAAATTTGAAAAAGATTATATATTAAATGGTAAAAAAATCAGAATGTGTCATTCAAGTGATATAAAACCTATTGAATTTTATGAAAATGGTGAACTACAAGGTATTTCTATAGATATAGTAAAAAAAATTGAAAAACTATTAGATACAAAATTTGAATTTGTAAAAACAAACTCATGGGAACAAGCAAAAACTTTTTTAAAAAAAGATCTTTGTGATTTTATACCTAGTGTTACAAATGGCTCAGAGTTAATAGGCCAAGCAAATTTTACAAAAACTTATTTAAGTTATAAACAAGCAATCATAACACAAAAGGATAAACCTGTTGTTTCAGGTATTGAAGATATCTTAGATAAAACACTGTCAATTAAATATAATTCAAATTTAATTGAACTACTAAACTCAATAAATCCTGATTTAGAAGTTCATATTACAGCAAATCATAGAGATACACTAGAAGCAGTTAGTAGAGGCAAAGCATACTTTACAATTCAACCTTTACCTATTGCTTCATATTATATGTCTAAATACGCTCTTAAAAACCTATATATATCAAGATATACAAATATGACATATAACATAAATATGGCTGTTAATATAAAAAATGAACTCCTATTAAATATTTTAAATAAATCGCTAAATCAAATATCACAAGAAGAGTATAAAAAAATCAATGACAATTGGATAACAATGTCATTTCAAACTATCTATGATTATAAATATTTTTGGCAAATTCTTTTTTTAATCTTATTATTAATAGTTGTACTATTTTATAGACATTATGTTCTTGATAAACATAATAAAAGATTAAAACATGCAAATGATGAAATTGAGGAAAAAAACAATCAAATAAAAAAGCAAAAAGAACTTTTTGAAAACTTATATAATAAATCATCTGATGGTGTAATAATCATGAGAAAGAGTCATTTTTCAGATGTTAATGAATCAATTTTAAAGATATTAAAATACAAAGAGAGTGAACTTATAAATAAACAAATTTATGAAATATCACCATTTAAACAGCCAAATAAAGAGTTATCTAAAACACTCTCAAATAAAATGATTAAAAAAGCTCTAGTTGAAGGAGTTAATAGTTTTGAATGGATTTTTATTGATGCTCATAATCATCATATTTGGGTTGAAATAGTATTAAGTTCAATTGAAATTGAAAATAGTAATGTAATTCATATGGTAATTAGAGATATAAGTAATAGAAAAACATTAGAGCAAAAGCTAGAAGATTTAAATGTAAATTTAGAAGAAAAAATTAGAAAAGAAATAAAGAAAAATAAAATCAATACTCAACAATTAATTCAACAAAGCAGACACGCTCAAATGGGAGAAATGATATCAATGATTGCTCATCAATGGAGACAACCTCTTGCTGCAATTTCTGCTACAACTAATAACTTATTAATTAAAATGTTTGTAAGTAAAACAATTGATAAAGAGGTCTTTGAAAATGAGTTAAAATTAATTACTGATTACTCACAATATCTCTCTTCTACAATAGATGATTTTAGAAACTTTTTTATGATAAATAAGAAAAAAGATAAATTTGATTTAGAATCAAATATTCTTAAATCTTTGAACATTATAAAAACTTCATTGGAAGCAAATAATATTAAACTAACAGTAAATTTTAATGAAAAAATTTCTTTATATACATATTCAAATGAATTACAACAAGTAGTATTAAATATTCTTAAAAACTCTGAAGATATTTTATTAGAGAAAAATCAAGAAAATAAAATTATATCACTTACAACTTATACAGAAGGAAAAGATACTGCTATAATTAAAATTCACGATAATGGTGGAGGAATAAAAGAAACAATACTGGAGAAAATATTTGATCCATATTTCTCTACAAAAAATAAAAAAAATGGAACTGGACTTGGACTTTATATGAGTAAAATTATTATAAATGACCATTGTGATGGGAATTTAAGAGTTATAAATGAAGACCAAGGTGTTAGTTTCTTAATTGAATTACCTATGATTAATAAAAATAAGGAAGAAGAAAATGGAAGAAAAGTTTAAAGAATTAATAAAATATACTAGTACTTTAAAAGTTCTTTTCGTAGAAGATAATGAAGAAGTTAGAATTCAACTTTTAAAATTACTTGAAAATTTTTTCACAGATATACAAATTGAAAAAGATGGAATTACAGCATATGAAAATTACATCAAAAACCCAAATAATTACGATTTAGTTATTACTGATTTAAGTATGCCAAAACTAGATGGTATTGAATTATCAAAAAGAATAATGGAATTAAATTCAAAACAAATAATTATTATAATTTCCGCTCATACTGAATCAGAAAAGTTATTAAAACTTATAGACATTGGGGTGTATAAATTTTTGACAAAACCAGTTGACTATAAAAATTTACTTGAAACTTTTTTTTCTGTTGTTGAAAAAATTAAAAAGAAAGAGAGAGTATCTTAAAAAATATTCTTTATGTAGATTCTAAATATATAGTAAAAACAGCACCATTATCTTTGTTTTCTACACTCAATTTACCTTTCATTTTATCTTCAATTATTGCTTTAGATAAATAAAGCCCTATTCCTGTTCCTTTTGAGTCTTTTGTTGTAAAATATGGATCAAAAATATTTAATATTATGTTTTTTTCAATTCCACCTGCATTATCAATTATCTCAATTTTAATTCTTTTTTCTATTTTTTGTATATTTATTTCTATTTTTGGGAAAGCAATATTTTTATCTTCAAAAGCATCTTTTGCGTTTACAATTAAATTCATAAGAACTTGTGAGAACTCATTTTTATTACCAAATATAGATAAATTATTTTCATCTGTAATTATAATTTCTATATTATTATGTTCCAAAGTAGGCCCAATAATTTTTAATATTGATTCAATTGCTTCAATAATAAGAAAATCTTTTTTATTGGTATCTTTTTTATAAAAATCTTTAAAATTATCAATAGTATTTGACATAAATTCAATTTGATGTAAAGAGTTATCCAAAGACTCATTTAATAACTTATCTCCTAGTTTTCCTTTAGCTTGAAAGGCTTTTAAGTTCTGTAAGGTTAAAGATAGTCTTGTTAATGGATGTCTCCATTGATGAGCTATATTTCCTATCATATCTCCAAGCTCTGCTAATTTACTTTGATTTTGTAAAAGTCTATCTTTTTTTGCATTTTTTAATGTTTCTATTCTTACTTTTTTATCCAAATTTATAGCTAAATCATGGAGTTTTTCTGCTTGAGAAACAACAATTGCATACATACGTTTTAAAGGATTTGAGAAAATTATACTAAAAATAATTGCCATGAAAAATGAGAAAATTAAAATGGCTATAATCATTTTATTATTATTATCAGCAATCTCTTTTATGGACTTATCTGTTTCAACCAAAATCATATTAAATCTTTGATTTTCTAAACTTAAAGGCTGTACAAAAATATTATTTGTTAGTACCCTAGCATTTAAATTATCTTTTTGTATTTCATATACAATTTCATCCTCAAAATCGTGATCAAGTCTATGTTTTGAATTATATAAAGACCAATTATATGCCTTGTTTTTATGTCTCATATAATATCCTGCATTATCAGTAATATATATATCATAAATTGTCGATTTGGTAATACTCTCAAAAAGATCTTTTGTAAAAATATTGATAATTAAAATACCTTGAAAGTTGTTATTTGTATAAATAGGTGTTGCAACTCTAACAACAGATTTATTAGGCTTTTCGATTTTTTCATGTTCAATATTTAAGTCAATTGGAGAAAACCAAACCTCTCCATTTTTTGTTAATTTTGCATTTTGAAAATAATATCTATTTGATTTATCTTGTAACTTTAGTCTTTTATAGGGTTCTTGGGAGTTTTTTTCTCTTTCAAATCGTAACTTTTCAAAACCATTTTTATCAATAAATCGCATTTGCATATACTCTTTATTTGCTTCCATAATAGTCAAAAAAAGTAAATCAATATAGTAATTATATGTGCCCTCGTTAGTGTATTGCAAAAAATATTCATTCCTAGCAATTGCCAAGATTCCATCTCTTCTTTTTTTAAAAAAACTATCAAACTCTTTTTTCTTTTCACTACTTTGTAAAGTCACTTCTCTTTCAAATTTATGTAGAGCTAAATCATCTGATAAATATATATGTATTATAGTTATGGAGCTTACTAATAAAAGTGCAAAAGTAATATAAGAAAAGAATAATTTAATTCCAAATTTTTTATGCTCTTTTGATAATTTTTTTACTTCAATCATAATTTTTCTATTTTATAACCAATATTTCTAATATTTACAATAAAATTATCTTCTAGTTTTGCTCTTAATTTTTTAATTTTTGTTCTTAAGGTATTGTCACAAACATCTTTTTCTTCCCAAACATAATTTTTAATTATTTCTGGATCAACCGCTACTCCAATATTTTTTACAAGTAAATAAAGTAACTCTTTTTCTTGAATATTTAAAAGAACAGGTTCTTTTTTATAAAACAGTTCCATATTACATAAATCAAAACAATAATTTTCATTTATTTTTATAGTATCAAAGCAATCTTTATGAATAAGTTGATTAATTCTAAGCTCTAATTCTTCAAATAAAAATGGTTTTCTAACATAATCATTACACCCTGCTGCATATCCATTTTTAACATTTTCTAAATCATTCATAGCTGTTAAATAAATAGCTGGGGTATCACTTGTTTTTCTAATCTCGGTTAATGTTTCTATTCCATTTTTAAGAGGCGTATTAATATCTAATAAAAAAATATCATAAAGAGTTAAATCTGCATTATTTAATAATGTTTGTCCATCATTATAAAAGTCAACTTTGTGGTCATTTAATTCAAAATAACTTTTCACCTGTTCACAAATAAAATCATCATCTTCTAGCAAAAGTATTTTCATATTACCTCTTAATTACAAGTTGGTATGTGTTCTGAGTCATAAGCAAACTCTTGCAAAAATTCTAGCATTATTTTACTTTGTTTATTAAAACTCTCTCCTTTTAAGTATTTTATTAAAGCTATATTGTTTTCATCTTCTTCATGTAAATAAATCAATTCTTCTGCATTATTGTCAAACATCATTTTCCATTCTCGAATAGAAGACATATTCCCTCCTCTATTTCCATCCCCATGACAAGATGAACAATTTTTTAAATAATACTCTTGTCCTAAAAAGTTCTTTGTAGCATATTCACCTCTTATTTTTTTTGCATCTAAGTTAATACTTAAACTAAATATAAAAAATATGCATATGATTATTTTATTAAATATTTTCATTTTATTAAGCTTCTTTCTTTTAATTTTTTATCTTTTAAAACAGCATCATTCATCCATTCTAACATTTGTTCTAAATTCCACATTCCATAAATAATCATATGCTTTTTTCCATTACGTAAAAACTTTTCTTCATTTGCTCCCATAAAATAAATAGCAGGGGTCATGGAAACTGTTAGTCTTGGCGGACACTGTCCTGTATTTTCAACATCAGAATCAGCATCTAAAGAATTATCCAAAATCACAGGAATAAAGTGTTCTTTAATCTTTTGTTGAAACTTTTCTTGATTAAAAATTTCTTCCTTTAGCTTAGGGCAATAAAAACATGTTCTAGATTCAATAAAAAGAAAAATTATCTTATCATGATATTTTGCTAATTGCTTTGCTTCATTTAAATCACTTTGCCAACTTAAACCTTTTTGCCAAGAAAAATCCTCAGAATATAGAAAACTAGCTAATAAAAAATAAATACATAAATACTTTTTCATAAATAAAGCCTTTCGTCCCTTTTTTCTATTCTAACGAATTGAAAATAAATAAAAATTGATTAGAATCAAGCATTAAACTTAAATTTTTATTAATTTAATGGAATAGATATATTTTATTATCTTTGGCACTTTAGAAGCACTTTCTTTTGTTAAACTTCATAAATAGTTGGGTGTATCCTAACAAAAATGAAGGAGAAGAAGATGAAAAGCTCGATGTTTAGAATTGCTAAAATCGCTTTTGTTACTGCAATGCTTTCAACTCTTGCTTTTGGTGCTGTTGAGCATTCAAAAGGAAAAGTTGAAATGGCTGCGGTTGAAGGTGGTGATTCGTGTATCAAGTGTCACAAAGGTATTGAGTCTATCAGAGATGAAAAATCTGATATGATGCAACAAATTGTTGCTATGGGTCAAGCACTAGGAGATACCGCAGGCTGTGTTGTTTGTCATGGTGGTAATCCAGAAGACGGTACAGTTTCAGGAGCACACAAAGGTGCACCTAAAGCTCATGCTGGTGGATTAGCTGATTTTGTTAGAGATCCAGGATCTATTTGGATTGCAGATAAAACATGTGGTATCTGTCATGCAGATACAGTTGCAAATACTAAAAAATCTTTAATGGCTACAGAAGCTGGTAAGATTCAAGGTAACTTGCATTCATGGGGAAGTGAGCCAACTAAAAAAACTAAGTTTGCTAACTATGATATAAAAGATGAAGATGGTAAAGAACCAGCTTGGGGAACAAAAGTTTATAAAGATTATATGGTAAAAATGATCGATAAATATCCTGACCAATTCCCAACTGAACTTAAACAACTTCCTTTACCTCCAACAGGTCCTGAAGATTTCAAAAATAAATCTGAAGAAGAGATTGGTTACATGGCTTCTATTACTTACCAAAGAGCTGACTGTCAAAGATGTCATATTGGTGTAAGAGGTAGAAAAGGTAGAGGTGACTGGAGAGGTATGGGATGTTCAGCATGTCATATGCCATATGGAAACGAAGGTATTTATGAAGGTACTGACCCTACAATTGACAAATCAGAACATGGACATATGTTAGTTCATATGATTCAAGGAACTAGAGAAGCTAAAGTTAAAACACCATCTGGTATGGAATTTTCTGGTATTCACCCTGAAACTTGTAACTCTTGTCACAATAGAGGTAAAAGAATTGGTGTTTCTTACGTTGGTTTAATGGAACAACCTTATGGTTCTCCTTTAAATGAAGGTGGAAAATCTCAATCTAAACACCACGGTAAAAGATATAAACACAT
>Ga0193962_1000046_pt1 | contig 60909 bp, 53 predicted proteins | sample FB_5_MG_FD_140335 | JGI IMG/M metagenome (GOLD analysis project Ga0193962, IMG submission 140335) | Microbial mat bacterial communities from the Broadkill River, Lewes, Delaware, United States - FB_5_MG | ecosystem: Environmental > Aquatic > Freshwater > River > Microbial mats | place: USA... | reverse complement strand
CCTTCTCTAAAGCCAAAGTCTACTTCACTTATATCCGAAGGTATCTCATACGGTGCCGTACAGATTCCAAAAGACGGGAAGCCTATTATACTTTTAAAAGAGAGACAGACTATAGGTGGCTATCCAAAGATAGGTGCAGTGATCCCTGAGGACTGCTTTAAACTATCTCAGATAGCTATAGGCTCAACTATAAGGTTTAAAGAATATAGCTATTCTTGATCTTCTTCATTGTCTTTAATTTCATCGTTAAGAGGTTTCATAGCAGGGAAAAGAAGTACGTCACGGATAGAATGCTCATTTGTAAGAAGCATAACAAGTCTGTCTATACCTATACCTTGACCTGCAGTTGGTGCCATACCATAGCTTAGAGCATCTACGAAGTCTTTATCCATCTCATGTGCTTCATCGTCACCACCTTCTTTTGCTTCGCCTTGTGCAACAAAACGCTCATATTGATCAACTGGATCATTAAGCTCACTAAATGCATTTGCGATCTCACGTCCCGCAATGAAGAGTTCAAATCTCTCAGTTATCTCAGGATTTTGATCATTTCTTCTAGCAAGAGGTGAAAGATCAACAGGGTACTCAGTAATAAAAGTAGGATTGATTAGTTTTTCTTCAACAAACTCATCAAATAGCTCACCTTGTAAATAACCTAGCGTCATATTTGCATCTGCTTCAAGATTTTTACTTCTTAAGTAATCTAAGATTTTCTCTTTATCGTTAACAACATCAGCAGGAACTCCACCAATCTCTGTAAGTGATTGAATTAAAGGGATTTCAGTAAACTTGTCAAAATCAACTTCCATATCACCATAAGGCAAGATAGTAGGAAGATCTAGGTGTTCAAAAAGGTATTTAAAGTATTCTTTTGTTATTTCTATAAGGTCTTTGTATGTTTTGTACGCCCAGTAAAACTCGATCGATGTAAACTCAGGATTGTGAGTAGCATCCATACCTTCATTTCTAAAGTTACGATTGATCTCAAATACAGCTTCAAATCCACCAACTATAAGACGTTTTAGGTAAAGCTCCGGTGCAATTCTTAAGTATCTGTCAATTCCAAGTGCATTATGGTGTGTAACAAATGGTTTTGCATTGGCACCACCAGCGATTGGATGCATCATAGGAGTTTCAACTTCTAAGAAACCTTTCTCTTCAAAAAAGTGACGAGTTAAAGAGATCACGCGTGAACGGATTTGAAATGTTTTTCTAACATCAGCATTCATTATAAGATCAAGATATCTTTTTCTATATCTGATCTCTTTATCAGTTACACCATGGAACTTTTCAGGTAAAGGTGCGATAGCTTTTGTAAGAAGTTTTAAAGAGTTTGCATGTAAAGAAAGTTCACCTTTTCCTGTAACGAAAGGATAACCCATAACCTCTACAATATCTCCCACTTCAATATTTTTCTTAAAAATAGTATTGTAAAATCCCTCTGGAAGATTATCACGTGCTACATATACCTGAAGCATACCGCTTTCGTCTTCTATCTTTATAAAACTAGCCTTACCCATAATACGTTGAAGCTTAATACGTCCACTAACAATATAGTGACGTTTTTCATCACGCTTATCTTCTTTATGCTCTATATCTTGATTTACATTTAAATATTTAGAAATAGTTGTATTTCTTCGTGAGTCGTTTGAATACGGGTTGTATCCAGCTTCTTTTAGCATCTGTGCTTTTTCTATTCTTTGTTGTATAAATTTATTTTCAAAAGCCAATATTATTCCTTAGTTCTTTATTATTTGATTAGTCTTTTTCTTGACATTTTTTACAAATGCCATATATTTGCATAGAGTGGTCTTGCATCTTAAAACCAAGCTCTTCAGCTATTTTATGTTGTTTCTCTTCGATCTGCTCATCAACAAACTCTGTGATATCTCCACATCTAGTACAGATTAGATGATCGTGATGCTCTTTAGCACCAAGTTCATACTTTTTACCCTGAGCACCAAAGGACAGTGATGTAACCATTTTTGAATCTTCCAAAAGTGATAGAGTTCTGTAAACAGTAGCTATACCAATTTTTAATTCAGAATATTTTTTTTGTAAAATCTGATGTAATGACTCAGGAGTTAAGTGTTCATTAGAGTTGTATAAACACTCTAAAATAACTTCTCTTTGTATAGTGAATTTTAGATTATTTTGTTTTAGAAGGTTTTTAAAGTCTTCTAAAAGTTGGTTGTATTCAATTGTAGGTTCTGAAAAGTTTGTTGAAATATCACTCACTTTTTTCTCCTGTGTTATTTGTTTTTTCTATCTCTTTTGATATTCTCTGCGAAATATCTTTTTGGTTGGCTTCCATCTGTTTTTTGATCTGTTGATTTACTTGTTCAGTAACCTCTTTAGCTTTCTCGTCTACTAAAGTTTGTGTTTTTTCTTCAATAAGTTTGGTAGTTTCACCTATACTTTTATTAATATCATCACTTATGGATACAGGATCAATTTTCATTATAAATGAACCTGTTTTTGTAAGGATAGGGAAAAGAAAAGAGTTTTCCATGACTGAGTCTACTGTAGATCTTAGTGATTGTACATTATATATGGCATGGGCTATAACAGCAGCTATAAGGAAAAATTTACTCGCTCCAAATAAGAAGCCTAAAATTCTGTCAAATACACCAAGTCCACTCATTGAACTTAATTTTTTAAATATAGCTCCAACCATGATCATTAACAGCCAAAATACAGCAAGCGTAGCTAAAAAACCAGTAAAGCCTATAGCACCTTTGTTGTCAAAGTTAAATACAAGGTTGTTGAGGTATTCACCAACATCTGGACCAAATCTTGATGCTACAAATATACCACCAATAATTCCTAGAAGTCCAAAAACTTCTTTAAAAAAACCGTTTAATATACCTTTGAGTCCTAAGAGTAAAATTATTGACGATGCAATAATGTCAAAATAGTTTAAATCCATATGTTAAATCGGCTCCGTAGATAGTTTGTTTTTTCCAGATTGTTTTGACTTGTAAAGTGCTTTATCAGCTCTAGTTACAAATGCGTCAGGAGTATCTCCAACCTTTAGTTTTGTAGCACCTACACTTATTGTAACACCAATGTTGTTCCCTTTGTAGATTAGCTTATTGTCATGTACAAGCTTTATCAGTCTGTTAGCAACATCTCTACACTGTTTTTCTTTTATTCTATTTAGTACAATAATAAACTCTTCACCGCCAAATCTAAATACTTTGTCACCATCTCTTAGTGTTTTTTTAAGTATTCTTGCAATGTATATAAGAATTTTGTCCCCAGCAATATGACCAAACTCATCGTTAATAGCTTTAAAGTCGTCTATATCGATAGCTAAAAGATGAGTCTCATAATTTTCATTTACATTTTCACATAACTCTTCTAAATAAGTGTTTAGAGCACCTCTATTGTAAATTTTTGTTAATGGGTCTAAATTAGATTTTTCTTCTAAGTCTTTTATTTGAGTTGAGAGTTGAGAAATGATTGAGTTTGCTTTAGAAACTTCTTCAATCATATGATCTTGAATCTCATTAAATTTTGATGTAATTTCTGGTAAGTTAATATGTTGTTCTTCCTCACATACAGCTAAAGTTTCTTTATGTTCATCAGTTAGTTTAGAGATTTTTGAGCTTGTGTTTTCATAATGTTCAAGACACTCTTTTGCTATATTTTTGTATTCTTCTGCAAGCAAGTGTTTATCTTGATCATAAGAACTTAGTTTATTGGCAGGTACTGTTAATAGTAACTCTGCAGAGTTCTTTAAAAAGTCCGCAAGATGCTCTTTGGTAAGATCGTTATTTTCATGAAGAAAGTCTTTGATACTTGAACATAGCTCGTCTAATACTGGTTCTAAATCATTTGTTGCCATATTACATATTACTTTTTAAATTAATTTTACTGCAAAATTATACAGTTTAAAGCTTTATACATACTAAAGAAGCTTTTCTCAAAGTTTAAAATTACTTACTCTAAAGTACAACTTAGGTAGTTTTAGATAAAATTACAAAAATTATAATTTAAGGTATAAATGATGGGTATCTGGACGCCAGACAGCTGGAAAAGTAAACCAATATTACAACAACCGACATATAAAGATCAAGAACATTTAAATAAAGTTCTTTCAGAGTTAAAAACTTATCCTCCATTAGTATTTGCAGGGGAAGCGAAAAGATTAAAAGAGCAGTTAGCTGATGTTGCTCGTGGAGAAGCTTTTTTACTTCAAGGCGGGGATTGTGCAGAGAGCTTCAGTGAGTTTCATGCAAATAACATTCGCGATACTTTTAAAGTGCTTATGCAGATGGCTGTTGTTATGACTTATGCTGGTGGTGTTCCAGTTGTAAAAGTTGGTCGTTTAGGTGGTCAGTTTGCAAAACCACGCTCGTCTGATACTGAAACTATTGATGGTGTTACACTTGATTCTTACCGTGGAGATATTATAAATGGTGTTGAGTTTACAAAAGAAGCTCGTGTACCTGACCCTGAACGTATGATCAAAGCTTACAACCAAGCTTCAGCTACTCAAAACTTACTTCGTGCATTTGCAACGGGTGGTTTGGCTGATCTTCATAAAGTTCACCAATGGAATTTAGACTTTGCTCATAAAGGTGAAGCTACTGAACATTACGAAAAATTAGCAGAAGAGATCCAGACATCTTTAAAATTTATGGAAGCATGTGGGATCACTTCAAAAACATATAGAAATTTACGTGAGACAGACTTTTACACTTCACATGAAGCTCTTTTACTTCCATATGAAGAAGCATTTACTCGTAGAGACTCATTAAGCGGTGAGTGGTATAATACGGCAGCTCATATGGTTTGGATTGGTGATAGAACTCGTCAACTTGACGGTGCTCATGTAGAGTATATGAAAGGTATTAACAACCCTATAGGTATTAAAGCAGGTCCTTCTATGGATCCTGAAGAGTTAGTAAAACTTGCAACTGCAGTTAATCCTACTAATGAAGAGGGAAGACTTAATATTATTGTTCGTATGGGTGCTGATAAAGTTGGTGATCATATGCCTGGGCTTATCCGTGCTATTGAGCGTGAGGGTTTAAATGTAGTTTGGTCATGTGATCCAATGCATGGGAATACTATAAAATCATCTAACAACTTTAAAACTCGTCCTGTTGATGCTGTTTTAACTGAAATGAAGCAGTTCTTCCAAGTTCATAAAGCTGAAGGAACTTACGGTGGCGGTGTTCACTTAGAGATGACTGGTAAACATGTAACTGAGTGTATAGGCGGATCATTTGCGATCACTGAAGAGGACCTAAGCTCACGTTACCACACGCACTGTGACCCTCGCTTAAATGCTGATCAGTCTTTAGAATTAGCTTTTTTAATTGCAGATACTTTAAAAGAAGTTAGAAAATAACAGCATGAAAACCTTAAAACTAGTTCTATTTTTAGGGCTGGTTTTACCTACATATGTCTTTCCAAATGAAATTAAACTTAAGAAACAAAACTTTTATAAACTTGTAGTACCAGCTATAAACAAAGTTTATGCAGAGTTAGACTACAGATATAAAACACTTAAAACAAATATAGAACATAACAATACAAAAAGTTCATTAGTTATAAAATATATGGATATGTATAAAGCTAAAAGTTATGAAGAACTTTTAAGAAAAGTTAAGCCTCACCCAAAGAGTATTGCTATTGCTCAAGCTGCACTTGAGAGTGGATGGGCAAGTTCCCGTTTTACAAAAATAGCAAATAATCTTTTTGGAATATGGTCCTTTAATAAAAATGAAAAAAGAGTCCCGGCACTTCAAAAAAGAGGTAGTAAGATAGTGTATGTTAAAAAGTACGATAAAATAGAAGACTCTATAAGAGATTATTACTTTGTTCTAGCAACCAGTAAGTCTTTTAGTGATTTTCGTAAATTAAAAATGCAGACAAATAACCCTCATGAACTTGTTAAAGAGCTTGATATGTACTCTGAAAAAAGATCCGCATATGGAAGAGACTTATCTAAAGTTATAAGCTATAACAAGCTTCACAACTATTAGCCTTGATTTTCTATATCTTCTTGTTTCTCTTCTATAGTAAGTAATTCTTCAATTTTTTGCTCATAGATAGTTTCTAACTCTTCAAGCTCACGTGCTAGTTTAGTAAGCCCGATCTCTTGATAACACTCAGGATCAGCTATACAGTTTTTTTTCTTTTCGATCTTCTCTTCTAGTTCTTCGATCTCTAGTGGTAACTTTTCAAGTGCTATTTTTTCTTTGTATGTAAGTTTAAGTGTTTTAGGTTTTTGTTCTTTTATTTCAACTTTTGGCTTTTGCATAGAAGCATCTTTTTCCATACTATCTAGCTCTTTTAGCTCACGCTCAAGTTCGAGGTATTCAGAGTAGTTCTGGTAAGACTCCTCTATAGTTCTGTCTTTTTTAAATATAAATAGTTTTTTTGCTATTTTGTCTACAAAATATCTATCGTGACTTACTATGATCACAGCACCTGGAAAATTTGTTAGTTGCTCTTCGAGAATGTTAATAGTAGGAATATCAAGATCATTTGTAGGTTCATCTAGAATTAAGATATCAACATTTTTTGTAAAGAGTAGGGCAAGTGCTATACGGTTTTTTTCTCCACCACTTAGTACTCCAATCTTTTTATCTAAATATTCTCGTGGGAAAAGAAAGTTTTTTAGGTAACCAAAAACGTGCATATTTTTTCCACGAACCTCTACTCGGTCTCCTCCAAATGGACAAAATGTCTCAATAAGGTTTTTATCATCATCTAGCATCTCACGGTGTTGATCAAAGTAACCTATTTTAAACTCACCCTGTTTGATTTTTCCATGTGTCGGTTTAATACGTCCAAGCAAAGCTTTTAGTAAAGTTGATTTTCCACTTCCATTTGGTCCCACTATTGCTATAACATCTTTTTGAAGTATACGTGTGTTAAAGTCGTGAAGTAGCTCTTTATCTCCAAGAGTTAAACCTAGATCCTCTACCTCAAAAAGCATCTTTTGTTTATTTACGCTTTTGTCTCGGTTGAAGTGTTTAGCCTCTCTTTGTAGTTCTACACTCATTTTACGAATCTGTGCTGGGTTTGTTTTTGCAGCTTCTCTAAGCTCCATTAAACGCTCTTTACGACCTTCGTTTCTTTTAAGACGTGCACGTACACCGCGGCTATACCATTCATTTTCTCTTTTTAAAATTCCAAGTAGGTTATCATGCTGTTTTTGCAGTGTTCTAAGGTATTCAGCTTTTTGTGTTAAATAATCAGAATAGCCACCGCTATATTGGCGCAGTTTTTCATCTTCGACCTCTATACTTTTCGTTGCTACTTTATCTATAAAATATCTGTCGTGAGATATAAACACAAGTGTGAATTTCTCTTTTAAAAGTAGTTGTTCCAAAAACTCAACCATATAAACATCAAGGTGATTTGTTGGTTCATCAAGAAGTAAAATATCTGGTTTTTGAAGTAAAAGGGAGGCTAGGGCAACACGACGTTGTTCACCACCACTTAAGAGATTTATATTTTTATCTTCATAACGTTTTAGATCAAAATGTTGGATTATACGCTCTATTTTGTCATCTAAATTCCAAGCTGAGTGGTGCTCAATATATTTTGAAAGTTTTTCATGTTCATCTATAAGTTTTTTATTTTCAAAATCTTCAGCTATTAGGTGTGATAGTTCTTCATATCTTTCTTTTGCTTTGTTAATCTCAGAAAGCCCAGCCTCTACAGCATCTCTAACATTGTGATCAGGTTTAAAAACAGGACGTTGATCTAACATTTTAACTTCTAAGCCTTGACGGATAATACGCTCACCATCATCTTGTTCAAGTGTACCGTTAACTATTTTCATAAGTGTAGACTTACCACTACCGTTTTTACCTATGATAACGATACGCTCACCCTCATCAACATGAAAATTTATATCTGTTAAAATCTTTTGAGCTTCATAATGTTTAGAAATGTTTAAAAGGTCGATCAGAGCCATAAATAGCCTTAAATATATTTTATTTTTGGAATGATACCAAGTTTATCCAAAGAGCAAAATAAGCTTTAATACACAAAACTATATTACCACCACCATTCTACTTGTGCACCTGTCGAATAACCTTTTGTACTGTTCATGTAAGCTGTCCCACCCACATCACCTTTAAAATCATTATCCCATTTTGCTACTGTTTGAAATAAACGTAAAACAGGACGTTTATAGTAACCTTTTTCTAATGTTAACTCTAATGCAACAGTACCTTTAAAAAGAGAACCTTTTTGTTGTGAACTTTTATTGTCAATATAGTCATATCCGACTTCAGTTGCAAGGTTCATATATTGGCTTAAGTAATAGATTGGGCGTACACCAGTACTATACCAGTTAATATCATATGTACCTTTAGTAGTTTGGGTTTGCTCTGTTATTCGATACACACTAGCCCACTGCATAGACAAATTTTTCATACCTTCGTATAGAAAGTTGTTATTAATTTCAAGGTAATTTACATCTTGTATAGATGGATCATTGATGAGTGGGTTGTGATTGAAATCATGGGATGGTACGGCTGCTCCATACCTATACAGCACAGCGGTGGTATTTGTAATAGTATTTCCAATTTTAAGATCATACCATCCACCAAAGCCGTAACCGTTTTTATTTTCCAGAGCTAAAAGAAGTGGATCTGATGTGTCTTCAGGTGCGTACCTTTTAGCATATATACCCCATAATGTAAGTTTTCCACTTTCATTTAAAGGTATATCTGACACTCTGAGATCATAAAATAGGGTCATAGTATTATCTGCTTGATTATCTATACCTTGAATAACTGCAAATTTTAGTTTTACACCACTAAGTACTACACCTTCAATACCAGCTGCAGCACCTTTGTCTGCATTTTGAGCAGTATTAAGCCAGAAATGGTCATTCATATGAATATCTTTACGATCATAATATCTTCTACCGATCCAAACATTTATACCATCGGCGATAATATTATTAAAACTTGCATAAATTTGTGGAATTCGTTCTAGTTTGAAATCATTTTCATAAGTTGCATACCCATCCATCATAAAGTATAATTGGACATGTTTATTATTATTTATGCCATTTACATAGTAACGATAATCTACTGCTAGTTCTACATCAGTGTCATTTTCATTACCTAAACGGTATTTTGCAGCTGCAAATGGTAAACCAAAAGACGTTTGTTTATCGCCTTGATCACTTACACCAAAACCATCTCTAAAATAACCATGAAAATTGACACTACTATTTTTGTTCTTATTTAGCTCAATAGCTATTGACTTTGTTAAAAACAAAAAAGTTATTAAAAATAAAATCAATATTTGTTTTGTCATACTTTGCTCCCCTTACTAATGAAAGTACACTTATAAAACCATTCTATCAAATGTAGTTATTTTAAAACTTAAAGGGGTTTTATAGATATTTATGTAAAATTGTATTCTAAATATAATATTTAATACTTTACAATATATAGGCTTTATATGAAAATAAAAGGTAGAATAATTTTTTACAACCCAAATACTGGTAAGGGTACAATAATACTTCATACAAAAGAAAAGGTTAAATTTTCTATAGAGGAATGGGACGAATTTGAGCTTGCACCAGAGGTAAATCTTTTAGTTGATTGTGAGCTTGATAAAACTACACTCTCAAGTATAACTCTTGCATCATCAAGCCAAGATATAAATAAACCAGTTTATGAATATGAATTGCAAAAAGATGAGGAATTTTTAGAAGATGAAGTAGATGAAGATACATCTACATATACTGTTGATGAAGCTCTAAAAATATATTTTAATCCAATTGAACGTACCATAGGTAAACCTCCTTCAGTTATAAATACTAAAGAACAATTGGATTATTTTTTATCTAAACGTTTTTTATTTACAGCTTACAACAATCTAAGAAGCCTTGATCCTAAGATCTATGAACATAGTGAAATGAAAGAGAAAATTAACACTATTGAAGAGCTACATAAAGCATACAATAGTTTAAGTGAACAAATTGATATACCACACTATGCTTTTGAAATGATTTTTTTACGTATACAGCCAGAATATGTAAAAAATCAAGATCAAAGGGAAAAGTGTTTAAATGCTATTCCATCTTTAACAGAAATTATTGAATCATTGGAAATAGACCTTAAAAGTGGGGAAGAAAACCTTGAGGCAACAACAAATAAAAAGTTAAGAGTAAATCTAAATGCAAAACTTAAAAAGAAACGTGGAATATATATGGATGCAATCCATGAAAGAGCATGTATAAAAGAAGAACTAGAAGAGTTGGTAAATCTTAAACAAGTATATACAAAAAAATATTTTAAAGAATTTGATAAAAAATTATCTATACTTCAAGTTAAATATAAAGATATGATAGCTAGGATTCTTAATTATAAAGCTTATGATTTTGATGCTTATTTATGGAAAAAAGCAGTTGGTTCTAAGTCTATAAAAGAGTATTTTAAAGCTTCTGGTATAAAAGGTGGGTACTCTACAGAAACATTTTTAAGATACTATCTAAAAACATTAGACACTGATAATTTAAAATATGAACAAGAAGAACTATTTAGATTACTAAAATATTTTGAAAATAGAAACAATTAAAATAGTAAAACAACTCCAAGACTAAGTATAATAAATAAACTTGTATACTCAAGTGCTTTTTTCAACTTTATATTTGTATTTGTAGTTTTTTTACGAAAGTATACACTCATTATGGCTGAAAAAAATATGATTGTACTCATCCCTATACTCATAACAAGTGCTGACAAAAAACCTGCATAATAAAGACCTAAAGAGAGGGAAAATATGAAGATGGTTATAGTCCCTGGACATGGAATTATTCCTGCTGATATTATTAATGCAGTATCTGTAGAGTCTTTATCTACTTTACATGAACCACATCCACATGTACTTGGATGAAGAGCTGGACTAAATGTAAAGCTAGGGCTTTGAAGCTCTTTGTATGCTTTGTGTTTTTTATACAGAAGATAGAGTGCTATAGTTATAATGATCAGTGCAGATACTTTAGTTGTATAGTAAACCGCATTATCTACAAACTGGGCAAATAAAACATCTAAAAAATAGTATATTGCAAGAGTTAGCAAAAAGGCTGAAAAAGTATGGACAACTCCTATGGCTATAGAGATGAAAAGAGCTTTTGTGTAAGACTTGTCATTTGTTAAAAAGTAACTAGCTACAAGAGTCTTTCCATGACCAGGTCCAAGTGCATGGATGATCCCATACATATATGCAAAGAAAAGAAGTGATATATAACTAAGAGGGTTAGACTCGTCTTTTATTGATTCAAAAAGTTTTTTGATCCTCTCAATACTCTTTTTTAAGATATTTTCTTGAGTTAGTTTATATGTCGGTTTTGTTTGGTTTAGGTCTGTATAAAGCTTTTTTTCTTCTACTTTTTTTATCTCTTTTGGTTTAGACTCTCCAAATAAAACAGTAGCTGTAAAAAGGTATAAATTTTCTCTGTAGAGCATTTTTTCATCACTTAGAGATAGCCCAGTTGTTATAAAACTGAAAAATCCTTCATTATCGCTAAATGCAAAGGATAGAGAGTTTTTGTCTTTTACGTCTATATCTGTAGTAGCATCAAAAGTGTATATAAGGTTTTTATCTTTTACATTTAGTTTAAAATTTTCATATTTTGGATGTATGAGAGTCTCTTGATCTGTTTTAGGATCATAGAGTTTTATGTTTGTTAGCATATTTTTATTTTGCAGATAGTTGTTTTTGATCTTTAAAACAGTTTTTATTTCATCTTTGTCTAATATATTGTTTTTATTTTTATCGTATTGTTTTGTAAGTTCATCTGTATATATGTCTGAAAATTTCCATGTAAAGCTGATCTGATCAGCTCTTTTTTCTTCTACATGGAGTTTTATATTTACTTCTACAGTTGGAACCATAAGTGCACATGTTGCACATCCAAAGAGCTGGTAAGAAAATATAAACAGCAGTAAAAAAGATCTAATTATCATAGCCTATACATATCTCTCTAGCTGTGTACCAATCAGCTATCTCTTTATCATTGTATTGATGCTCTTGTTGTTTTTGAGGAATAGCAATGTTTCTTATTTTTGAGCGAATTATTCCCATAACTATAAATGCTAAAATAAGTACAAAAAAAGCTATAAAGTAATCATATATATACCAAGAAATAGCAGTAGTTATATATGTTGAGAATTTCAAAAAAAACCAGATCAGGTAAGATACTATTTGGCACTTTTTTGTGTGTAGTTTTGGTGTCGGTTCCAACATTTCTATAATATCATTTTGCATTGTGTATTATAGCTATATTTCTGTTTGATATAGATGTAGGATAACCTTTTTGTTTTGCTATCTCTTTTGCATTATTTACTATGCTTTGTTCATCTAACATGTTTAAATGACTAAGGTCTCTTGTGTTTTGTAGACCACTATCTAAAAAGCCAAGCTTTTTAAACTCTTTAACAATAGTATCTATCATACTAAGAGTTGATGAAACTTTAACGATCTCACATCTTGCATAGTTTTTATTTGGAAATGAAACTTCACCTACTCTAAGAGTAGGATCTTTACCTGGGATCTGTTGAGCACCAAACAGAGGTTTGGAAGCTACATTTGCATTTGCAAAACTTGGAATATACTTTGCAATATGTTTTATTGCTCTTTTTGTACGTTTGTCTATCTCTTCTTTATCCCATGAACTCTCTATTTTTTTTATAAAGTCCTCATTTAGTTTTGGTTGACAACTGGTCTTTGTATTTGCTACAAGTCCACCTTTATAAAGTGTGATCTCTTCTGTCATACCATGAAGTTGAAAATGTCCATCAGGGTAGGGTGTAAATTGTCCCATCCCTTGTGGTGTTCCACGCTCACCATGAAAGATTATTTCAGGAAAAAGTATGTTGTTATGCTCCCATTTAGTTACATATGCAGCTTTAAACTCAACCATACGTTTACATGGTACTTTAAGCATATCATCAATCTTTCCACTTCTAAATCCAGCTGCATTTATAATGTAGTCGAATTTTTCTTTTTGTTTTTCACCTTTTGATTCATAAGTTATATCAAAACTACTTGAGTTGCTTTTTATATTTTTAACTTTAGTATTAGTTTTTAGAATTATGTTTTTTATATTTGAGAGTGAAAGTTTTACACCAGATGCCAAGCGAAAAAGGTTAAGTCCGTATTCTTGGACCATTATTATAGGAAATTGTACTTTTTCTAGTGCTATGTTTTTAGCAACAGGAATCATCCACTCATCTGAAGTTTTTGGAAGTTCTACAGTGTCTTTGTTCTTTAGAGTTTCTAAATCTTCTTTTGTATAAAGCTTAAAGTAATCCTCAGGATCTCCTAAAACTTTGTTTTTTTTGTCTAAGTCTATAAGTTTTTGGTACTCACTAGTTAAAAGATTCAACCTCGCTAACAGTCTTGTAGGTTTGTCTTTATCTTCATTTGGAAGGACTATAACAGTTGGTCTATAGTCAACCACATACGGATAGTAATGTAAAAAATCGATCGATTGTTTTAAAAGTGTTATACACTGTTCATCAGAGATCTCACGATATAAATTACCACCAGCATGAAGATGACAAAACGGAGGACCGCTGATCAGATCATTTTCTCTCTCAAAAAGAGTTATATCAAGTCCTAAATTTCCAAGGTAAAGGGCTGTAGTCGCTCCTGCTACTCCACCACCTATAATTGCAATTTTTTTACTTGTCATGTTATATTACTCTCAAAATATCTTTAAAATTGTCTATTACAACACTCGGGTTGCATTTTCCAATATCTTCGCCATAGTTATACCCATAGGTTACCCCTATGCTTTGCATACCACAAGCATTGGCAGATAAAATATCATTTTTTGAATCACCTACCATAACTGAATCTGTAACATCTATATTTAGAGTTTTACATACATGAAGCAGTGGCTCTGAAGATGGTTTTTTTTGTTTGAGTGAATCACCGCCGATGTAGTATTCAAAAAAATCAAAAAGATCTAGCTTTTGTAAAATAGGTTTTATAAAAGCATATGGTTTATTTGTAACAATAGCCATTTTATAGCCGTTTTTTTTTAAGCTTTTTAATGTTTCTAAAACATTTGGATATGTTTTTGTTTTTATACATATATTTTCACTATAGTAAGTTAAAAAAATATCTAATGCATTTTCAAGTTCTTTAGTCTCTATATTGTGTTCATTTATATCTGCTTTCCCAAGAAGTCCACGTTTTACTAAAGTTTTGGCACCATTACCAACCCAGTTATGAATTTCATCTTCTTTATATGTTTTATGGCCTGTTTGTTGTAGCATATAATTAAGTGCTCGAGCCAAGTCTGGACCACTGTCTATAAGTGTCCCATCAAAATCAAATAGTATAAGTTTTTTAGTTTTTACTTTCAAATATTTTCCTAAATTATATTTGAAAAGAATTATATCAAAATATATAAACTAAATTAAGTTTAGTTGTATACACTAAAGTAACTTGATAACATTTGTAACCATTAACTTTTTTTTGATAATATTTTGAAATTCAAAAACTATATTAAAAAATAAAAGGATTTAAATATGGCAAAACACCAGTTTCAAACAGAGGCAGATCAGATACTACAGTTGATGACACACTCACTTTATTCAAATAAAGAAATTTTCCTTCGTGAGCTTATATCAAATGGATCAGATGCCCTTGACAAGTTAAACATGTTAGTTTTAACAGATGAAAAGTATAAAAATGTGACATTTTCTCCACGTATTGATATAGTAGCAAATAAAGAAGCTAAAACACTTACTATTAAAGATACTGGTATCGGTATGAACGAAGAAGACCTAATGAACAACTTAGGTACTATTGCAAAATCTGGTACAAAAGCATTTTTAGAGAATATGACAGGTGATCAAAAACAAGATTCTCAACTAATAGGACAGTTTGGTGTTGGTTTTTATGCATGTTTCATGGTAGCTGACAAAGTTGAAGTAACTTCTAAAAAAGCTGGTGAAGACCAAGCATATGTGTGGACTAGTACAGGTACTGGTGAGTTTGAAATTGAAAACGCAACTCAAGAGGGTCATGGTACTACGATCGTTATGCATCTAAAAGAAGATGAAAGTGAATTTTTAGAAGAACATAGAATTGATAGTATTGTTAAAAAGTATTCTAACCATATCCCTTTCCCAATCTTTATGGACAAAGAGAAGTATATACCTGCTGTTACTGATGATGAAGGTAATGAGACTGAGCCTAGTCGTACTGAGATTGAAAATCAGCAGATCAATAAAGCAAATGCACTTTGGACTATTGCTAAAAAAGATATCAAAGATGAAGAGTATAAAGACTTTTACAGCTCATTCGCACACTCTAGTGAAGAACCACTTACTTGGATGCACAACAAAGCTGAAGGTGCTATAGAGTATACAACTTTATTTTATATACCAAGTAAAGCTCCTATGGATCTATATAGAGTTGATTATCAGACAGGTATCAAGCTTTATATCAACCGTGTATTTATTACAGATGATGAAAAAGAGCTTATGCCTACATACCTACGTTTCCTACGTGGTGTGATAGATTCTAAAGACTTACCATTAAACGTATCTCGTGAGATTTTACAATCAAATGCGGTTATGACTAAAATCAAAAATGCATCTGTTAAAAAAGTTCTATCAGAGCTTGCTAAAATGGCTAAAAAAGACAAAGAAAAATATGACACATTCTATGCAGAATTTGGAAATGTTCTTAAAGAGGGTCTTTACAACGACTTTGCTAACCGTGAAAAAATCTTAGAGCTTTTACAGTTTAACACTTTAAATTCTGATGAAAAAGTTATGATAGAAGATTTTGTTAAAAATGTAGATGAAGAGAAAAAAGAGATTTACTATATTACTGGTAAAACATCAGTAGATATGTTAAAAGCTTCACCTGCATTAGAGCGTTTTAAAGCTAAAGGGATAGATGTACTTATCTTAAATGAAGAGGTAGATAGTATTATTTTCCCAATGGTTACTGAATATAAAGAGTATAAACTTGTTCATATCTCAGATGCAAAATTTGAGTTAGACGAAGAGGAGAAAAAAGCTGAAGAGGAGACTGCTAAAACTTATGAAGGTTTAGTTGGACAATTCAAAGAAGCATTAGGCGATAGCGTAAAAGAGGTTGAGACTACAACTGATCTTGTTGATTCACCTGTAAAATTAAAAGAGGATAAAGAAGATCCAGCATATATGATGGCACAGATGATGAAACAAATGGGTCAAGATGGTGGTGATCATCCGGCTCCTAAGCCTATTTTACAGATCAACCCTAAACATGAACTGCTTGAGAAGTTAAAAGATTCTTCTGATGTTAATTTAGTAAATGATGCAGCTCATGTTTTACTTGATCAGGCTAAACTTTTTGATGGTCAAGAACTTGATGATACTGCTGATTTTGTTGCACGTTTAAACAGAATTATGACTAAAGCTATATAGATTACAACGAATATATGAGTGTTTTTGTAGCACTTATATATTTTATTTTGTTTTTTTTCTAAGAGATTGTGGTATAATTTTTACATCAGTTTATATTGACTATAATAATTGAAAACTAACAATTGGAATTGTATGCTAGAGAGATTATTGATCGATGAGAATGTTTCAAAAGATGAAAATATAGCATCTATTCTAAAATTGGCAAAGTCCATATGCAACGATCTGCTTAAAGATAAGATAGAATGTGACTTATTAACGTATAAATACGATTTTGAAGAGCCAATGAACGAACTTGGCTTAGAAGAAGAGTTAATTACGCATCTTTTAGAAGACTATATATATCAAGTATTTAGTTCTTACAAAAACTTCAACTCGATTTTACAAAGTATAAAAAAAAGTGACTCTTCAGAAATAGAAACACATGTAAGTGATCTAAAAAATTTAGCACATAAAAATTTAGGTGTTGCAAGAAACTTAAGAATATATGATGCACAATTTTTACTAACTGAACTTATGAGTAATAATACAGATGTAGATTATTTAAAAAATTGTGTTGAAGCTTTAATGGCATGTGCATTTAAATTAAATCCACCTTATGCCTATGGTGTTTTAAAACTAAGACAAATAAAAGAAAAATTTTAAAAATTACTTTCTTACAGAACCAGAAATTTTTTGTAATACATTTTCGTTTGATTGTTTATAAACTACATTTTTATCTTTAACAGGTAAAGATAAAGCTAGTATGATAAAAACAAATGAAAATATAACCCCAGACAATATGCTCAAGATCATTTTTAGTTTAAAATCTTTCATAAATTTATTATATCATGTTACTATATTGTATGAGTAAAAATTATATTGTTATTTTCTTTTTTTTTATTGTAAATCTATCGCTTTATGCAAAAGAACCAACTCTAGCTATACTTAGATCTGTTCAAACAAATGAGTATCAAAGATTAAGTATTGGTATGTATGAATTTATATGCAGACCATACGGTGTTATAACTATTGATGAGTTATATAACAAAGCAGAACCTAATTCAGAGTGTAAACAAAGTATTCAAAGTTATTATAAAAAAAAACCTCTTGAGAAGTACTATTCTCAAAGTCTACTGAAAATTAGACAGGTTTATCATATAGAATTTAGACAAAATATGTGTCTATTATATGCAAATGGTAAAATGAGTATGTCTGAGTTGTTGTTAAAAAAAGGTTTAGCTTTAAATATTCCAAATTTTGCTGATGAAGAGTTTAAGCACTCTTTTGAGAATGCTCAAAAGTATGCAAGAAGTAATAAAAAAGGGTTATTTAAAGAAAATATAGAAAAGAAATGTATACCTTATCTAAATAAAAAGGATTAATCTCTATTATGAGTCATGTAAACCCAAAATTCTTTATGTGTATGACCTTTGTTTAAAAAATAAACTTGAAGTATTGTAACTCTATATAAAGTAATAATCATCTTAGCAAAAGGTATAAATAGACTTAAACTAACCAGTAAAGATTGTTCTTTATCACCTTTTGATCTTAGCATCTCCTCCATTCCAATATTTTTAGTAAGGTATACCCCAAACATGATTGAAAAAACGAAGTTAAGGGTTAATCCAAAAATCAAATATGCTATAAAGTCTTGTTCTAACATTCCAGCTATCATAAGTAAGTTCTCTCCATAAATTATCAATTTTTAGAAATTTTATCTAATAATATCTTTCTATTTTATTATAAAAGATCTCTAAGCAAAAAAAGTAACAAATTTGTACTAAATAAACAAAATAAAATCAACTAAAAAGTAAATTTAAACATCTTTGTATTATAATGCACCCAAATTATGAAAGTAAAGGTAGACTTATGGAAACTAACCTCGTAATTGAGGGTTTTAAATTTATGGGACTAGGGATGGCTACAGTTTTTGCATTCCTTATTATTCTTATAGTTGCTATGAATGCAATGTCAGTAATAATCCACAAATTTTTCCCAGAGCCTAAGGCAAGTAGTGAATCATCAAATACTAATTCAGGTGATAACAAAAAAGTAATTGCAGCAATATCAGCTGCTATAAAACATCATAGAGAAGGTTAATAATGGCTAAAAAATTTATTGATATAATGGATACAACCTTTAGAGACGGTTTTCAGTCTGTTTATGGTGGTCGTGTACTTATGAATGACTTTTTTCCAGCTGTAGAAGCTGCGAAAACAGCAGGTATAAACCATTTTGAATTTGGTGGAGGGGCTAGATTTCAATCGTTGTACTTTTATTTAAAAGAAGATGCATTTGAGATGATGGATAAATTCCGTGAAATTGTTGGACCAGATGCAAATCTTCAAACTCTTGCGCGTGGTGTAAACACTGTTATGTTGGATACAGGTAATAAAGAACTTATAGATTTACATGCAAAACTATTTAAAAAACACGGTACTACAACTATTCGTAACTTTGATGCATTGAATGATGTTGAAAACTTAAAATACTCTGCTGAGAGAATTACACATTATGGACTTAAACATGAAGTTGTTGTGACTATGATGGATTTACCACCTGGATGTCATGGTGCTCATGATGTAGCTTTTTATGAAAAAACTCTACGTGAGATCTTAGATAGCGGTATACCTTATACAAGTATAGCATTTAAAGATGCTTCTGGTACATCATCTCCTCAAAAAGTTTATGAAACAATCAAAATGGCTAGAAATCTAGTAGGTGAAGATACTCATATCCGTATGCACACTCATGAGACTGCAGGTGTTTCAGTTTCTGCTTATATGGCAGCATTAGAAGCTGGTGCTGATGGTATCGACCTTGCTGCTTCACCTGTAAGTGGTGGAACTAGTCAACCAGATATCCTAACTATGTTACATGCTACTAAAGGTATGGATTTTGACTTAGGTGGATTAGAAATTGAGAAGATCTTGACTTATGAAAAAGAGCTGCAGTCATGCTTAAGCGATTACTTTATGCCACCAGAAGCTACAATGGTTTCTCCGGTTATTCCATTTTCACCAATGCCTGGTGGTGCACTTACTGCAAACACTCAGATGATGCGAGATAACGGTATTATGGATAAGTTCCCAGAAGTTATAGCAGCTATGCAAGAAGTTGTTGAAAAAGGTGGTTATGGTACATCTGTAACACCTGTATCTCAGTTTTACTTTCAACAAGCATTAAACAATGTTATGCAAGGTCCATGGAAAGCGATAGCTCCAGGATATGGGAAAATGGTTTTAGGTTACTTTGGTAAAACTCCAGTAGAACCAGATCCAGAAATTGTAAAAATCGCTTCTGAAAAGCTAAACTTAGAGCCTACAACAGAAAAAGCATTAGACTTAGCAAATGCAGATGAATCAAAATCTTTAGACACATGGATAAATAAGCTAAAAGAAGAAGATATAGAGATCACTGAAGAAAATATTTTCATAGCAGCTGCATGTCAAGATAAAGGTATCGCATTCCTAAAAGGGGAAAGTGAATTAAACGTTAGAAAAATTTCTCAAATGAAAGATGATTGTAAAGGAAGTAAAGAGATGAGTGGAAATTATACAGTAGTAGTAGATGGTCAAAAATTTAGCGTTCAAGTTGCTGAGGGTGACGCAGATATTCAAGTAACTGCAGTTAACGGTGAGAGTGCAGCCCCTTCAGCACCAACTCCGGCAGCAGGTGGTGCTGGTGATGATATTAAAGCATTAGTTCCAGGTAATGTTTGGAAAATAATAATGAATCCGGGTCAAAGTGTTAATGAAGGTGATGTAATTATGATCTTAGAATCTATGAAAATGGAGATTGATGTAGTTGCTACTCGTGGTGGTGTAATTAAATCAATTAACGTTGCTACAAATGACAAGGTAGTTGAAGGTCAAGTCGTAGCAGTAATAGGGTAATTTAATGAAATTATTTATTCTTAAACTTCTTGCAGTTTTTATGTTATTAGGCATAAGTTCAGCGTATGCTAGTTCTTCAGCTCATGCTGAAGCAAATGGTTCTACGCATAAAGAGGAAACTTATGAGTCTAAACCTTTTGGTGAAATGATAACTGGATTCTTAAGATCTACTGGTATTAATGCTTTGATAAATCCAGATCCAAATGAACTAAATTCACATGGCGAAAAGATGAGTGACTTTCATAAGTCTTTTGGTCGTATTATAATGATCTTTGTTGTATTTTTACTTTTTTACTTAGCAATTAAAAAAGGTTTTGAACCTTTACTACTACTTCCTATTGCTTTTGGCGGATTGTTAGCCAATATTCCAATGGCAGGTATTGCAGGTGAACATGGATTTTTAGGTGTTATTTATGACATGGGTCTATCAAATGAGATGTTCCCAATAATCATATTTATGGGTGTTGGTGCAATGACAGATTTTGGACCACTTTTATCTAACCCTAAAACTGCATTACTTGGTGGTGCTGCACAATTTGGTATATTTGGAACACTAGTTGGAGCAGTTGCACTTACTCAGGCAGGATTTGTTGATTTTACTCTACAGCAAGCTTCAGCTATTTCTATTATTGGTGGAGCTGATGGTCCTACGTCTATTTTTATTGCAACTAAACTTGCACCTGAATTGTTAGGGGCTATAGCAGTTGCATCTTATAGTTATATGGCTATGGTACCTATTATTCAACCTCCAATTATGAAAGCTTTAACTTCTGATAAAGAGCGTAGAATTAAGATGACTACACGTCGTCATGTTTCTCGTTTAGAAAAGTTAGTATTTCCAATTATGGTTTTAGTACTTGCTATTTTAGTATTACCAGAATCAACTCCACTTATTGGTGCATTTATGTTTGGTAACTTCTTAAAAGAATCAGGTGTAGTTGAGCGTCTAAACGACACTTTACAAAATGCATTGATCAACATTGTAACTATATTCCTAGGTCTTGGTGTTGGTTCTAAATTAGCAGCTGATCAGTTCTTAGTTGCAGATACTATGTTTATTATGATTCTTGGTATTGTTGCATTCTCTGTTGGTACTGCTTCTGGTGTAATCATGGCTAAGATTATGAACCTTTTTCCAGGTGAAAAAATCAATCCATTAATTGGTTCAGCTGGTGTATCAGCAGTTCCTATGGCAGCTCGTGTATCAAACAAAGTTGGTATGGAGTATGATAAACAAAACATGCTGTTAATGCATGCAATGGGTCCTAATGTTGCGGGTGTAATTGGTTCAGCCGTGGCAGCGGGTGTACTAATCTCACTATTCCAATAGTTTATATTTAAAATTCAAATAGCGACGCATTTTCTGCGTTGCTCACCTCTTCAACTACTTTTAGTATATGGAATATTTTTTAAGTTATATTTTATATGATGATTTTAAAATGAAGATAGTAATGCAAAAAAAAGCATTACTAATATGAAGTTTATTGTACAGACATTCTTTCCATAGCGTCTACTATGAGAGGGATAACATTTCTACTTTTTGTTTTATTTATAAAACCACTTGCACCTAGACTTTCTGCTTCTCGTTTGTTGTTTTCACCTGTCATAGACGAGTTTACAATTATTGGTAGTTTCTTAGTTAGAGGATTTTTTCTAATCTCTTGAATAACTGTAAATCCACTCATTTCAGGCATCTCTATATCTGTAATTATAGCTGGTATGATAGATGGATCTTCTATTGAGTTTATATGATCCATTAAAAGTTTTCCGTTATCAAAAAGCTTCATTTTTATACCTGATCTTTCAAAAATCTGTATAAGGTGTCTCTGAGCTGTTTTTGAATCTTCAGCTATTAAAACAGTACCATTTTTTAGTTTTTCTGGTATATCCATCTCTCTTACATTTGAGGCCTCTGCAATAGTATCAACCATAGCTTGAGGTATTACATCTGACAATAACTTCTCGTAGTCTAAAATTAAACAAAGAGAACCATCTTCTAGTCTTGTATGGTTCATTACAACACCGTCTTTTTGACGATAACTATCAGGTGCATGCATCTCATTCCAGTTTTTCTTTATAACTCTGTATGCAGACATGATTCTAAGTCCCAAAATAACACCGTTAAAATCGCATATTAAGATATTTGATTTTTGTACTTCCTCTTTTGTTAAGTTTATATTTAACCATGAAGGCAGATTAAGAATAGGGATCTGCATACCACGAAGCGTTATGGTACCTTCTAAAAGCGGATGTGAAGATGGTATTTGAGTTAAGAAATGGTTCTTAGATTCAACAACTTCACGAGTTTTAAAAACATTTATAGCATAATAGGCAGTATCACCACTTTGACTCACTCTAAAAACTAAAAGTTGAAGCTCATTATTTTTTGCAAGATTTGTTGCAGCATCTACATTATCTAATACAGACATTAAAATCCCTTAATTTTATTATATTTCAATAATAGCGAAAAATAAATGAAATAAAGATGAATATGAAACTATATTAATATTGAAATGGTAAAATTCCTTTAACAAATAGAATTTATGAGGTTATTAGGATGAAGTTTTTTATTTTTTTATTTTTCCCTTTTAGTATATTACTAGCAGGTGAATACTATGCAAAAGTCGATCCTGTTGAGATAAGAGTTATTAGTTCAAATGTATCTGGGCTTATACTTTCAGCCGATGAAAAAAACTTAGGAAAAAAATTATCTAATGAACCTTATATAAAAATAGATTCATATATTGATGAAAAAGAATTAAAATATATTGATGACAAGTTAGATTTTTTAAATAATACACTTCAAGCCAATGAGATTATAGTTGAAAATTTAGAAAGTTCTTTAGTAAGGAAAAGAAAAAACTTTAAAAATGTAGAGGCTTTAAAAATAAAATCACAAGTTGAAAAAGATAGAGAATATTATGATCTTATTAACAGTGAAAACCAACTTTTAAATACTAAAAAAGAGATGCAATCTCTTAAAGTTCAAATAACTGATTTAAAACTAAGAAAAACAGTTTTAGAACGTAACTTGGAATATAAAAATTTAGTAGCCAAAGATTTTGTCCTTTATGAGTTAAATGTAAAACCTGGTCAAGTTGTAAACCCATCAACTCCTTTAGCGAAAGTTGCAGATCTATCAAAAGCAAAATTAACTATATATTTAGACAGAGATGATCTCAAAAATGTTAACAAAAAGTTAGTTTACATAGATGATAAAAAAACTAATTATAGGGTTTCTAGAGTTATTAAGATAGCAGACTCTAAAAATATATCAAGATATATGGCACACATAATAATGGATCCACCTAAAGTTTTTTCAAACTTAGTAAAGGTAGAACTTAGAGATGAATAAAACAGCTTGTCCGCTGGATTGTTACGATGCGTGTGAGATAGTTTATGAAGATAGTCATATTACTGCTCAAAAGTCAGGACACACAAAAGGCTTTTTATGTCCGCATTTAAATCATTACGAAGAGTTTAAACAGATACAAAATCCAATATATGAAGGCAAAGAGATCTCTATGGATGAGGCTCTTTTAAAACTAAAAGAGATCATTAATTCATGTGAAAAAGATAAATTACTTCATTATAAAAGTGCAGGTAATTTTGGGTTTATGCAAAGTGTTATAAAACATTTCTTTGCATCTTTTGGAGCTACATTAACAGATGGGAATTTATGTGATGGAGCGGCTGAAGCTGGAATCATAGAAGGACGTGGTTCAAACAAAAATATGCCTCTGTCCCAAATAGAAAAATCTGAAGTAGTAATACTTTGGGGTAGAAATCCGCATACAACATCTTCACATTTACTGCCACTTTTAAAAGATAAAAAAGTGATAGTAATTGACCCTGTAAAAACAAAAGCTGCAAAGATGGCAGATATTTATGTACAGATAAAGCCTCGTGGTGATCTAGAATTTGCTATGTTACTTAGTAGGTTTTTGCATATAGAACATGGTCATGATGAAGAATATCTAAAAGAGTTTGCAAGTGATTATGAAGATTTTTATGAACTTACACAAACGATCAGGATAAAAGCTACACTTGATAAAATCGATGTAACGCTTGGTGATATAGGTGATATATTAGCTATGGTTAAAGATAAAAAAGTAGCTATAGTTTGCGGAGTAGGGATCCAAAAGTATAGAAATGGTGATGAAGTTATGCGTGCTATAGATGCTTTTGCTGTTAATTTGGGTCTGTTTGGAAAAGAGGGATGTGGTGTAGCATATCTTGGTAATTCTAGTGATAGGATTATATCACCATTTAGTACAACAAAAAAATTAGTTTCAAAAGTTGATACAAAGTTTTCTGATTTTGATACTGTATTTGTTCAAGGCGCAAATCCTCTTTCACAGATGCCAAATACACAAAGGGTAAAAAACGAAATATCTAAGGTAAAAAACCTGATCTATTTTGGACTGTATGAAAATGAAACCTCTAAAGTTGCAAACTTAGTTATACCTGCAAAAAACTTTCTTTATAAAAGTGATATTAGAACCTCTTTTTCTCATAATAGTATGTTAGAAATGCCAAAACAAAAAGATACAGACTTAGGTATAAGTGAATATGAACTTAGCAGATATCTTTGTGATGAGTTTGATATAGAGATAAAAAGTGAAAGTGAGTACTTAAAACACTTTAAAAACTTTGGACAAATAAAAAACGAAAGTAATTTGATTGTTCAAGGTATAGAAGAAATCCCGTATAAAGATGGTTTCGATACAGACACAGAAGAATTTTTATTTTTAGAAGAGTTTGAAGCATTTGACCCAGATAATGAAAAGTTATTTTTGATCACTCCAAAGAGTGCAAAAAGTTTAAACTCACAATTTAAAAGAGATAATCATGTATATCTAAATGCATCACATGGATTTAAAAATGATGATAAAGTAATTGTTGAGTCAGCTATAGGTTCAGTTGAGTTAGAAGTAAAAGTTGACAATAACTTAAGAGAGGATTGCGTTCTTATTTACAGTGGTACCGAGGGTGTAAATAATTTAACTACATCTTTACATAGTTATGAAGGTAAGTGTGCCATATACCAAGAAGAGATGGTTTGGCTAAAAGCTATTTGATTATTTTAGATATAATCAAGTTTAAAAATTAAATAAAATTAGGTTAATTTATGAACACTCAAGAATTAGACAAAAAATATGTACTACCTACATATGCTCGTGCAGATGTAGAGTTTGTCAGTGGAAAAAATGCAACATTAGAAGATGCTAATGGTAAAAAATATATAGATTTTACATCTGGAATAGGTGTATGTAGTGTAGGTCATGCCAATAAACAATTAAACGATGCAATAAGTGAGCAGATCTCAAATATTACACATATATCAAACCTTTACAATATTGCTCCACAAGCAAAAGCTGCACAAAAAATAGTTGAAGCATCTGGATATGATATGCAGTGTTTCTTTGGAAACAGCGGTGCAGAAGCAAATGAAGGTGCTTTAAAAATAGCTAGAAAATGGGGTGGCATAGATGGAAGCCCTAAGCAAGAAGACATTAAGTACAAAGTGATCACACTTCAACAATCTTTTCACGGTCGTACTATTACTACTGTTAAAGCAACGGGTCAAGAATCCATGCATAACTACTTTGGACCATTTCCTGATGGTTTTGTTTATGCAGATGATATGAAGCATGTTGAAAGCCTAATAGATGATCATACCTGTGCAGTTATGATCGAACTTGTTCAAGGTGAGGGTGGTGTACAACCTCAAGATAAAGAAGAAGTTAAAGCTTTAGCAAAAATGCTTAAAGAAAAAGGTGTACTCTTGATTGTAGATGAAGTTCAAACAGGTGTATACAGAACGGGCGAATTTTTAGCTTCACAGGTTTATGAGATAGAGCCTGACATTATCACTTTAGCTAAAGGTTTAGGAGGAGGTGTACCTATAGGTGTAGTTATGACAAGTCTTAAAGGTGTACTAAGTGCTGGTGACCATGGTTCTACATTTGGTGGAAACTATTTAAGTACTACTGCGGCATGTACAGTTGTAGATATACTAAGCAAGTATAAAAAAAGTGGCGATCTAGAGATCAATACTCTATTTTTCAACCAAGGCATTGAGAAAATATACAAAAAATATACCAACCTTTTTACTGAAAAGGTTGGTATAGGTATGATGTGCGGACTTCGTGTAAAAGATGCGGATACTTTAGCTGCTATAATAAATAAAGCAAGAGAACATGGTGTTATGGTCTTAAAAGCAGGAAGAAATACTTTGCGCTTTTTACCACCATTAACTATTACAAAAGAGGAAATGGATGAAGGTTTTAAGTCTTTGGACAGCGCTCTTAGCTCTATATAGTTTATCTAGTGCTGATGAACAAGTTAATGGATCACTAGAAAGTTACATAAGTGACTCTAAGCAACAGCAGTTTGAATACTCTTATGAAAAAAATGAAGCTGAGAGTTCAAAACTACGTGATTCATGGATATCTCCTTTTATGTTTAACTATAGCTTTAGTAAAAACAAGCAAGAAGATGAAGCATATATTGGACAGGCTGGAGTAGTTCCAGCTTTAGATAATGAATGGGATCAACAGAGTGCATCTGTTACATGGACTCAGCCAATTTTTCAAAGTGGTGGAATCTACTATGGCATAAAGTACGCTACTGCTAGTGGAGAGTATGCTAACTATTCAGTAGATGTAACAAAAAGAAAACTAATCAAAGATGCTATAAGTATACTTATGCAGATCCGACAATCAGATCTAAGAATCAAACGACAAAATCTTCAAATAAGAAATGCTGAAATAGCATTAGAGCAAAAAAAAGAACAATATTTAAATGGTCAACTAGATTCTAGCTTTTTAGATAATGCAATCCTAGATAGAAACAAAATTATACAGGCACTATACGATATAGAAACTTCTAAAGAGCGTTTAATCTCAAAGTTTGAAGCTTTAAGCGATAAAGATTATAAAAAAGCTGCAGTTCCAAAGCTTGGTGAGATATCAAAAAAAGAGTTTTTGGAAAATAATATTATTTTAAAAATGAGTGATAGTGAGCTTGAAAAGAACAGGTACTTTAAAGATGTAACCATAGCAAAGTATCTTCCAAAAGTTAACTTTAGTGCTGGTTATACTTGGAATGATGAAACTATAATGTTTGGTACTTTTAATAGGCCCGAAAATAGATCATATAACTATGGTATAAAAGCTAGTATACCCTTAGATATAAATACTTTTGATGATATTTCATCTTCAAAAGTGGATTATTTAAAGTCAAAAGTTGTTTTAGAAGACAAAAAACGTGAGCTTGGTGCTTTATATGATCAAGTTGTTCAAAATGTAGATAATTTAGCTAAAAAAATAAATCTTAGTATAGAAAATAAGTTCATATACAAAAAGCTTGTAGATGAAACAAGAGAGTTGTTTAAGGCAGGATATAAAACTGAGTATGATGTAGAGTTACTAGATAACTCTTATAAAATGTCTGAGATTGACTCAAAAATATATGAGATAGATAAACAGTTAGAACTACTAACTCTTTATGAGATGTATAAGAAAGATTAAGAGATTTGATGGATAGAAAATTTAGCGAATATATGACTGAGTGGTTATATGGTGAAGAGGGGTATTATTCTAGTTATAAAGAGATCGGTAAAGAGGGTGATTTTTATACAGCTGTAAGTACAAGTAGGTTTTTTGGTGGATCTATTGCAAAGCATATAATCTCTTTGGTAGACGATGGTTTTTTAAAAAAAAATAGTGTTATATGTGAGATCGGTGCACACCACGGGTATTTTTTAGCTGATGTTGTTCAATTTATATATACGCTTCGTCCAGCTTTGCTTGATAGTTTAAAGTTTGTGATCATAGAACGTTTTGATAACTTGCAAGAGTTTCAAAAAAACTACTTTTTAGAGAGTTTTGGAGATGCTGTGAGTTTAACCCACTATAAATCTTTGAGTGAGTTAAAGTGTGAAAATGCTTTTTTTATAGCAAATGAGATTTTTGATGCATTTCCTTGTGAGCTTTACTATAAAGGTAAGACTGCACGTGTTGAAGATGATCATAACGTAGAGTTTGACCAAGATGATGAGTGGGTTAAATATAAGGCTGAAAAGTATCAAAAAGATAGAGGTGAGATAGCTGTAGGTTATGAGGAGTTTGCCAAAGAGATGGCTAGTTGTGCTGATAAGTTTGAGTTTATGAGTTTTGACTATGGTGAGATGAAAGCTCGCCCAGACTTTTCTCTTCGTGTGTACAAAAAGCACGAGGTCATACCTTTTTTTCAAAAAGAGGATGAAGATGGTAATGAAATTAAAAGAGATGAACTTTTTGGAAATACTGACATAACTTACGATGTTACCTTCGAACATGTAAAAGATGCTTATGACGAAGCAGGAGTTGAGTTTGTAGAGCTTAAAGCTCAGATGACGGCACTTGTAGATATGGGAATACTTGAACTTCTTGAGATGTTGAAAGAGAATGTAGACGAAAAGATCTATAAACAAGAACTTGAAAAAGTTAAGATGCTGATCATGCCAAACTTCTTAGGTGAACGCTTTAAAATGATAAGGTTTAGAAAAGAAAAAAAATAAACTAGTAAGTAAGAATTATTTTCCTTTAAAATTAATTTCTTATAATAGGAGAATCTTAACTAAAGGAGATTCTTATGGCAAAGCGTGGTATATCAATACTTAAAGGTATAGAAGCAGAAAAAGTAACAGAGCTTTTAAATAAAGCTTATTGTGATGAGTGGTTAGCTTACTATCAGTACTTTATAGAATCAAAAGTGGTCAAGGGTTTGATGAAAGATGCTGCTATAGCTGAACTTGATCAACATGCAGCAGATGAGTTACGACATGCTAACATGGTAGCTGATCGTATGCTTCAACTTGGCGGTACTCCAGCACTTCATCCTAATGATTGGACAAAGTATTCAAACTGTGATTATGAAGCTCCAGAAAATCCAGATGTATTAGCAGTATTAGAACAAGCGATCAAAGGTGAACAATGTGCTATCAGTGTATATTCTGAAATAGTTGATCTTACTCGTGACAAAGATATAGTTACATACGATATAGCATCTCAAATTTTAGCTGATGAGGTAGAGCATGAAGAGGATTTACAAGACCTTTATGATGATATTCATGAGTTTATTGATGAGATAAAGAAAAACATCAACTAACCTATGCAAGAGTTAACACCTGAGGTTTTTTTTCCTGCTTTACTTTTAACAGTTTTAGCAGGACTCTCAACAGGAATAGGTGCGATACTTGCATTTTTTTCAAAAACAAATAACTATAAATTTTTATCCATTGGAATGGGATTTTCAGCTGGTGTTATGATCTATATCTCATTTATGGAGATCCTTATAAAATCAGAAGATGCTTTTACTCCTTTATATGGCGAGATTATAGGAGAGAGTTTAGCTCTTGTAACTTTCTTTTGTGGTATCGCACTAGCAGCAATTATAGATAGATTTATACCTGATGATGTTAATCCACATGAGTTAAAATCACAAAATGAACTTCGTGAATTAAAGGCAGATACTTCTATAAAGGCTAGTACTAATGTGCTTAGGCGAACGGGTGTATTTACCGCTATTGCTATAGGTATTCATAATTTTCCTGAAGGTTTTGCTACATTTATTTCTGCTCTTGATGGCTTGGCTCTTGGTATACCAATAGCTTTGGCAATTGCAATTCATAATATACCTGAAGGAATGGCTGTAAGTCTTCCGATCTATCATGCAACAGGAGATAAAAAGAAAGCTTTTTATTATGCTTTTGGAAGTGGATTAGCCGAACCAATCGGGGCTTTAGTAGGTTTTTTTATTTTACTTCCTTTAATGGGTGAACTTACACTAGGCATAACATTTGGAATGGTTGCAGGTATAATGATTTATATTAGTTTTGATGAACTATTACCAGCAGCAAGAATATATGGAAATGCGCATACTACTATTTTAGGTATAGTTATGGGCATGGCTGTTATGGCTTTTAGTTTAATTCTCTTTAAGGTTATTTTATGAGATTATTTCACTTTCTGGCTTACCTATAAAATACCCTTGTGAGTATTCAATACCCATATATGTAAGATACTCTATAGTTTCTTTGTTCTCAACATACTCTGCTATGATCCTAATATTAAGATGGTTACATAAAAATTTTAAACTTCCAACTAATGTTTGATTTTTAACATCATTAACAATGTTTTTTATGAGAACACCATCAATTTTTAGGTAGTCGATATATTCGCTCAACCTAATAATGTATTCAAAATTTGAATAACCAGTACCAAAGTCATCTATAGCTATTTTACAGCCAATATTTTTTGCTTTTTTAATAAAAGTAAAAAACTCATCATAATTTTCTATACCCTCAGATTCAACTATCTCAAGCACAATTTTAGAACTAACATCAAACTTTTCTATAGTGTCAAATAAATATTTTTGAAAATCTATATTTTCTATATCTAGTATACTTAGGTTAATTGAAAATTCATAATCTTTATCTGAAAAGTATCTACATGATTTTTCTACAACAATATATGATATTAACTCGTATTTATTTATATCTTTTGAAATTTGTAGAAATTTATCAGGTGTTTTGATCTCATTTTCATGATTCATTCTTACAAGACACTCGTATTTTTCTATTTTTTTGTTTTATTGTTGTAGATTGGTTGAAAAAATATTACAAAAGAGTCTTTGTCTAGTGCTATTTTTATCTCTTGGGCTGCAAGTAAATTTTTTCTGTTTTGTTCTATGTTTTTTTTATGTTCAGTACCATATATTAAATAACTAGTTTTAGTCTCTATAGCTTTGTCTAAAGCATTTTCTGCTTCTTGTAGTTCATCTATTGAGTTATTTAAGTTGTAAGGGTCACTTATACCTATAGTTGTGTGTACAGAAAATTCTATAGGCATTATACACACTTTAAATACTTTATGCTCAAATTCATCTTGAAATTTTTTTAAAAATTTATTTAGAGTTTTATCATTTGTGTATTTATATTTAAATGAAAATACATGATAATTATTCATATAAATTTTTTCTATATTTTTATCATCATAGTTCACTAAATAATCTGATATACTTAATATTAGTTCATCAGATATATCGTGACCATATGTATTTTGAATTTTAATAACATTACTAAGTGAGATCAAAATAATAATAGAATTTTCATATTTATTATCTTGTAGATCTTGCATTAATGAGAGTCGGTTAGGAAGATTAGTTAAATGGTTATTGTACTTGCTTTCTTTAGCTTTTTTATTTAGTAAATCAGGAATTTTTGCTAAATATATAACTAATGGCAATACTAATGCAGATAATATTAGTGCTAAAATTAAAAAATTATTTTCAGTATCTTTTTTCTGTTTAGATAGTTGATCAAATTTTAATTCAAGTAGTAATCTAAGATCTTGTCCATTGTCAAAATTAGAAATTTTTGAAACATAAAATTTTTCTCCAAAATACTCATTGTAAGTTAGTATTTCTTTATATTTATTTGGAAATTCATCTTTTAGAGAATAGTTTGTATCTTCTCCTAAAAGCCCATAATTTTTATTGTGATGGTTCATATATGAACCACTACCAGATACTAGGTGGATATGGTAAAGTGTAGTTTTATTAATGAGTTTAAAAAAAGTAATAAGGCAAATATTATAAACTACAGTTCCTTTTAGTTTTTTATTTTTATCATAAACAGCTATACCAAATCTTATTATTGGTTGTTTTGGAGTTATAACTTTTCCGTTTTCTATATTAAGATCTATTTTTGATATACCTACTTTTGTATCTTCGAGCTTGATAAAGTCTTTAAAATAGTATCTATTAGATTTATTTTTAAGTTCACTTTGTGATGCTATTTTAGATATAGACTTTTCATGATATAACCCTGTTGGAGTTCCATCAACCTTTATAATTTCTTTCCCCTCTTTATCTATATATCTAATTTGTTGAAGACAAGGAAGGGACCTTTTTGTTTGTAGAAAAATATTTTCAATTATTTTTTTATTAGTATTGTTATTTATAAATTCTTTAAAGACTTGATTATTGTTAAGAGCTTTTATAGATGAAAAGTATGGGTAGAAAAACTCATGAAAATACTCTTCCCGCTCATTGAATTTATTTTTAAAATGAAGTTTTGAGATAGAAGTAACATCACTTTTATCCTCGAGTTTAAACTCTATATATATTAAAGATAAAACAATCAATACGCCAACAACGTATATTGCTATAAACTTTGTTTTATAACTACTAAGAGTGTCTTTTATCATTAAGTTCCTTTTATTAATAATATATAAAATATATTATTAAGATTACTCTAAAAAACTTAAAAGAGTATTTAAGAAAAATAACTAGTTATATTAAGTTAATACATGCTTTAAATGTTACATCATAGTAAGGTAGTTTATATTTTATTGAGTATCTGATATGAAAAATGATACAATAATTTATAATTCCAATTTATGGTTATTTTGATAGGAACTAAAATGTTTGATGTATTATGGGACAAAAAGTATGAACTCGGTATAGAAGATATAGATTTACAACATCATTATTTTTTGAATTTAATCAAAAATATAATTGAAGCAATTAAAAGTAAAGAAGATAAGATATATATAGAAGCACTCGTTTCTGAACTTGATGCATATGCAAGATTTCATTTTAAAAGTGAAGAGAGAATGATGTTGCATAGTAACTATCCAGGGTATGAAAATCATAAAAATCACCATTTTGATTTAATACAAAGGTTAAGTATAGAACAGTATAAACTACTTAACTTATCTAAAGGTAATGAAGCTGAGGAGGTTATTGACTTTCTTGTGAATTGGTTCTTAGAACATACTACAAAAGAAGATAAACTATTTGCTGAGTTTTTACTTTCTAAAACAGACTAATCTGGAGTATTTATGGATAATCATATTCTTGATTTAGAAAAAAAAGTTGAAATAGAAAAAAAACGCTCCCTAGCATTATTTAGAACTATTCGTGATGGATATTGGCTTGTAAACATGGAAGGGATTATAGTTGATGTAAATGATTCATACTGTAACATGACAGGCTATTCTAAAGATGAAATCATTGGGACTAATGTCTCTGAATTTGATATATTATATGATGAAAACAATCTAAAAAAACAAGTTAAAAAATTATTAGAAGATGGTAGTGATCTTTTTGAAACAAAGCACAAATGTAAAAATGGTAGCTTGATAGAGTTAGAAGTATCAAGTAGTTATACGGATCTAGAAGGTGGTCTAGTATTATCATTATTGCGCGATATAACAGATAGAAAAAAACAAGAAGACAAGCTTAAAAATAAGAGCTTGTTGCTAAATACAATAATCAACTCTATACCTTTACGTGTTTTTTGGAAAGATACTGATGGACATTACCTTGGAGCAAATAAGCAGATTATAAATGATGCTAACTTAGAAAATGAGTCTGATATTATAGGTAAAACAGATTTCGATATGCCTTGGAAAGAATATGCTGAGTCCTATCGTAATGATGATAAAGAAGTAGTTGATTCAGGTAAAGAAAAACTACATGAAATTGAAAAATTTACTTTGAGTGATGGTAGTACAGGAGTTATTGAAACATCTAAAGTACCTTTAAAAAATCAACAAGGAAAGACTATTGGGACTCTTGGAATTTTTAAAGACATTACTGTTGAATATGAATATGCAAATGAGTTAAAGCAATCAAAAGAAGAACTTGAGACAATTTATAATACATCAGGTGATGGGATTCTTATTACAGATTTAGAAACAAACTTCTTAAAGTTTAATAACGCTTTTATTAAGATGACAGGTTTTACATATGATGAACTAATAAACTTTAATTGCTTAGCTTTAACAATACCAAGTGAGATAGAAAGAGTCAAAGAAGCACTAAGTGAAGTTATAAAAAATGGCTATTATAATAATCTTGATAAAACATGTCCAAGAAAGGACGGAAAAAATTCTTATTTTAGTTTTAATATGAAGTTAATGCCTGATGAAAAACATATTTTAATTAATGTTAAAGATATAACGCAAAGAAAAATATATGAAGATCAACTTTTAGAAAATAAAAATAAACTTGAAGGGGAAGTTGAAGAGCGTTCACAAGCATTTGATCAGCTTCAGAAAAATTATCAGCGTTTTATTAAAAACTTTGGTCAAGAATTTGTTATTTATTCTATTGACGCGAGAAATGATACTGTACTGTTTGCAAGTGAAGCTACTTCAAAAATATTTGGCTATGAATCATTTGAATTGATCGGTTGTCAGTGGCATAAAATGGTTGACTGGGAAGACTCTTCAATAAAACAATTGCATGCTAATGTAGAAATTTTAAAAAATGGAGTAAAAGATTTTACCACTAGTACTCTATATTTAAAAAGTAAAGATGGCTCACATAAAATTGTTAGTAATACAAGTTATGCAGTAAGAGGTGTTAACGGTGAGTTTATAAAGATAGAGGGGCTTATAGAAGATATTACTCAGTATGAAAAGGTTGCACAGGTATATAGGAATTTTATAGAAAATATTGGTGATTACTTTGCAATGTTCTCTTATGAACCAAAAAGTGCAGTAGTAAGTTTTATAACTCCAGCTGTTGAGAAAATATTTGGAATACAGATTGATGATGTTGTAAATAAACCTTGGACAACCACAATTAAATGGGATCCGCAAGATATTGAAAAAGCTATGGTCCATGTGGACAGAATTGTTGATGGTAGAGATAGCTCATCTCAGATTCAACTTTCTTTTACTCATCCAGATGGTACAAAAAGGTTTTGTAAATCAACTAGTTTTGCAATTAGAGATAATAATGGTAATTGTATATCCATTAATGGTATTTTGGAAGATGTAACCGAACATGTAAAAGCAGAAAATGAGATTATTATTGCTAAAGAGGAAGCAGAAGCTGCAGCAAAAGTTAAGTCTGATTTTTTAGCAAATATGAGTCACGAAATTAGAACACCAATGAATGCCATAATGGGTATGACCCATCTTGTTCTTGATACTGATCTTGAAAAAAAACAGAGAAACTACCTAAATAAAATTTATCGTTCTTCTGAGTTGTTACTAGGAATACTAAACGATATATTGGATATGTCTAAGATAGAATCAGGAAAGCTAAATGTTGAAAAAATTTCTTTTGACTTTAGTGATGTACTAGAAGAGTTAAAAGATTCTATATCTTTTTTACTTAAAGATAAAAACATTAATCTTACATATTGGATAAATCCTGAAACTCCACAAAAACTTATTGGTGATCCTCTAAGACTTCGTCAAATTTTTTTAAACCTTGTTAGTAATGCTATTAAGTTTACAGATAAGCAAGAGAGCGATATTATTGTACGGGTAGAAGTGCAAAAATACGAAGATGAAAAAGTTATTTTACACTTTTCAGTAGAAGATAACGGTATTGGTATGAGTCAAGAGCAATTAAGCAAGCTTTTTAATGCATTTGTACAAGGTGACACATCTACAACTCGTAGTTTTGGAGGTACAGGTTTAGGACTTGTGATAACTAAGCGTCTCTTAGAATTAATGGATGGCAAGATATGGGTAGAGAGTGAACTTGGAAAGGGCAGTAAATTTCATTTTAGTATACCTTATACTATTGATAAAAATGCTTTAAAACAAAAGTTAGAAACATTATTTAATGAGCTTAATGTTTTATTTGTAGATGATCATGATGTAATACGTCAGGTATTTGAAGAAACATGGAAGAAAATAGGATATAACTTAACTACTGCAACTAATACAGAAGATGCATTAAAGTATTTTAAGGAAACAAAAAAACCTTTTGATTTAGTAATTACAGATTGGTTAATGAGAGGTCAAGATGGTGTTGAATTTATAAAAAAGATACAAGAAAACACTAACTTACAAAAGCAACCAAAAGTTATAGTTGTTACTGCTCATAATATGATAGAAGTTAAAGAAGCATTTAGTGGACTTAAAATAGATGGTTATCTAAGTAAACCTATATGCCTATCTAAGTTGAATGATATTGTAGTTAAAATCTTTAAGAAAAAAAATGATTCAGTTAAACCAACCCTAAATACGTCATACATCAGTGGATTTTTAGAAGATCTCAAGGGAGCAAAAGTTTTACTTGTTGAGGATAATGAAATTAACCAAGAATTAGCAGTTGATCTGCTTGAAAAAGGTGGTATTTCAGTAGTTGTAGCATCAAATGGGATAGAAGCTATTGCAAAGCTTGATAAAGAGAAATTTGATGGTATTTTAATGGATTGTCAAATGCCTATAATGGATGGTTATGAAGCAACTAAGCAGATACGTAAAAAAGAAGAATATAAAGATATCCCAATATTAGCATTAACTGCAAATGTTATGCAAACTGATATTGAGAAAGCTATAGAATCAGGTATGAATGACCAAATTATTAAACCTATACGCTACTTAGATATGTTCTCTAAAATGGCTAAATGGATCAAACCATCAGGCTTAGTTAAGTTTAATACATCAATATCAAAAGAAAATGAGTCTAATGGAATTCCAAAGATAGAAGGGTTAGATATAGATAAAGGATTAGATATTGTTCAAAATAACAAAGCTCTATATTTAAAATTACTTAGAAAATTTAGAGATACTAATGGATATGATTTTGCACAAGAGTTCAAAAAAACATACAATAATGGTGACTTTAAGACTGCTGAACGTAGTATACATACTTTAAAAGGAGTAGCAGGAACTATAGGTGCTACAAAATTATATAATAGCTCTTCTAAGTTGAATGACGCATGTAAAAACAACCTTGAAGAATCTACTATAAAAGAACTTTATTTGGATGTTCTAGATATATTAAACCCATTACTAAGTAGTTTAAAAATTATAGACAGCCAAAATACGGCTGATAACTGTAGTATGGATTTGGATAAAGATAAAGCAATTTTATTAATAGAAAAAATAAATGGGCTAATAAGTGATTACGATGCACAAGCTTTAGATGTAATAGATGATATAAAAAATATTTCTGGTATCAATTGCTATAGCTCTTTAATAAAAGAACTTGAGTATTATGTTGAAAAGTTTGACAATGATAAAGCACTTGAAGTTGGTCAGAAATTATTGAAAACAGTTATGAATAAATAATTTCAATAATCTAAATCTGATATCTCATGTACATTTAGAGTATCAGTAAATTTTTTTTTATATTTTTTGATCTGAGGAAGAACTTTATTAAAGTGATCAACTATATTTGGATCAAAAGTAACGTTAGCTTCTTTATTTATATATGTAATTGCATCTTCAACACTCCATGCTTTTTTGTATGGTCTTTCAGTTGTTAATGCATCAAAAATATCTGCAACAGATACTATTCTACCACTTAAAGGGATATCTTCGCCAGAAAGACCTGACGGGTAGCCTGAACCATCCCATTTTTCATGATGTGTTAGTGCAATTTCTTTAGATAGTTGGAGTAGTTTAGAATCATGATCTCCAATAATTTCAGCTCCAAAAATCGGATGTTTTTTCATAAGAGACCATTCTTCATTTAGCTTTCCATTTTTTAAAAGAACTTCATCTGGAATACCTATTTTCCCTACATCATGCATTGGTGCCGCTTGAAACATAAGATCACTCCACTCTGTAGAACCTCCTACTATAGATTCACATATAAGTCTTGTATAGTGACTCATACGAACTATATGTGATCCAGTATCATTATCTTTAAATTCAGAAGCTCGCCCTAGTTGTCTTATAATAGATAGACGGGATTCTTTAAGTTCTTTTGTACGTTCTTTTACTTTTCGTTCTAGTTCTCTACTCTGATCATAGAGGGCTAAGTTGGTTTTTATTCTAGCGCGTGTTATTGCTGGGTTTATAGGTTTTGTTATATAATCAACTGCACCTAGAGTAAGACCCTTTTCTTCATTACCATATTCACTTAGAGCTGTAATGAAAATAATAGGTATATGCGTAGTTAAAGGATTATTTTTTATATGTGTACATACTTCATATCCATCCATATCAGGCATCATGATATCTAGTAGAACCATGTCGATACTACTGTCATTTTTTAATATATCTAATGCTTTTTTACCATTTGCTGCTGCTTTTATTTTATATGTGTCTTGTAATATATTGTAAAGTAAGTTTATATTTTCAGGTGTGTCATCTACTACTAAAATTGTATACTTATGCCCCATAATACACTCCCATTATCGTCTTTATAGTTATTATAGCACTTTTATTATACTAGCTTAATATATATTTGATAGTTATTTTAAACTTTTTAGGAAACTTGAAAATAGAGTTGTCAACTTCCATTGGAAAGCTATCTTCTATAGCCTTTTCAATAGATTTTTTAAATATTCTTTTACCAGATAAAAATTTTATGTTTTTAACATTTCCATCACTTTGAATATAAAAACTTACTTCAACTTCAGCTTCGATTCCTCTGCGTCTTGCAATTCTTGGGTATGACTTATTTTGATCAATCCTTTTTCTAACTTCGGTAAAGAAAAGATTTTGTTTTGCTTTTATCTCATCTTGAGTTATTTTATTTTCTTCTCTTGTTATGGTTTGTCTTTTAACTTGAGGTTGACTTACAGGCTCTTGGACTGGTCTATCTTCTGTATTATCTTTTTTTACAGTCTCTTCTTTAACCTCTGGTTCAGGTTTTGGTTCTGGCTCTTTTATTTTCTCAGCCTTCTTTAAAGGTATGATCTTTTTTTCCACAGGTTTGGGTTTAGGCTTTGGCTTGGGTTCTGGTTTTTTCTTTGGCTCTTGTTTTACAACCTTTTTAGGTTCAGGCTTTTTAACCTCTTTAACAACTTTAGGCTGAACTAACATATTGACACTTATAAGAATTGGCTTTTCAACATCTTTATCAGATATATTTTCATGTTTTGGAGAAAGTAAAATTACACTAGCAATTAGCCCCGTGTATATGATCGTTGTAGCGATAAAAGATGATAAATATCTACTCATACTCAAACTTTTTATGAAATTGTACACTTTTGCAAGATAAAAGAAGTTTAAACTCTATAATGACAACCATCCGTTAAATGCAGATATTCCTACTATTAAAAGCAGTACACCAGCTGTTTTTTCTATAATGTTTTTATATTTTGAAAACTCTTCTACTACACCTTTTGCCATTTTTGAGATTATGATTCCAAAGACTAAAAAAGATGCACTAACAGCGCCAATACCAAAAACTACTCCAAAAAGAAGTGCTTGATAAAGCTCATTTGCGTTGATCGATACCGAGATGAGACTCATAACAGGAATACAAGGATTTAGCGATATACCAAAGCCTAAGACAAAGTAGCCGATCTTATTTGAAACATTTTTAGTTGTACTGGTGCAGCAAGAACTCCTTGATGAATTAAAAAGTATAAAAATTGCGATAATTATTGTAGTTGATCCCAAGATAGTTTGTGAAACCGCTTCGTTGTTAATGATACTTTTTATCCAAATAGCACTGTAAAAAGATACTATGGCGATCGATGTGTAACTTACAACTCTTCCAAATGAAAATGGAATCAGTACACCAAAACTACTCTTAAGCGAAGAGGAGTTTGTGATCATAAGCGGGCTTAGAAATGGCATGCATGTAAACATACACGCTGTTGAGCCATAACTAAGACCAAGTAAAAACAAAGAACCAAGTGTAACTGCTTCCAACTCTACTTACTCCACCACTTATCTATTTTTACTCTTTTTTTGAAGTAGTTTTTTGATGAACTAAAAGCTGTAAGAGGTCCGTATTTTAAACTCATAACATCATCATGAGGACAAAATTCAACACATCTACCACACAGTGTACAGTCTGCAAAAGTGATATTTTTGTTATCTTGTGTTTGTTGGATCTCATAGATATCCATCGGACATGCACTAACACAGTTTGAACAAGAATCACATTTGCTTGAACCATTTTTTACTAATCTAAAAAGTCCAAATTTTTTAAACACAGTTTGCATTGGAAGCATAGGACAGATTCTACAAAATGGTTGTTTTACAAAAAGTGCCAAAGCTATCATAAGACCAAATAAAAAGTCAGCAATGATTGAGAGTGTCATATACCCCCAAGTGGCATTATCAACATAAAGTTGTGATGCGTCCCCTGTTGCAAGAGTTGTCATTATTCTACTAGGACAGATTTTACAAAAAGGGTCCCCAAGTTCGTGACCAACAAATCCAAGTCCTGTAAGGATTGGAAATATAAAGATCAAAAATGCAAATAAAATCCATTTTATTGGTCTGATCTTTTTAACGCTCTCAAGTGAGAGTGACTTGATCTGTTTTATGCCAAGTTTTGTTCCTATCATACTAAGAACTTCTTGAAAAAATCCAAGTGGACATGTCCAACCACAAAAACCTTTGTTTAGTATAACTATAAGCACAAAAAAAGTTGCCAGAGTTATAAGAGTTCCCATTAAACCTTGCATAAGTCCAATAGAACCATCAAATACACCAGCAACTCTATGATCCATCTGGTGCTGAAGTGGGATCAAAACACAGTAGTCACCACCATCTTTGTCATATGCACATGAAAGTGATGGAAGTGAGTTTGTAAGTTTGTCTTCTGAGTAAAAAGTGGTCATAAAAAGACTACCATAAACTAAGATCACAAAAAAGAAAAGTTGAGATACACGTCTAAGAGCTGTAAGTGTCATTAGCTTATCCATTTTTACTCCTTTTGTATAAAAATAATCCAAATAAAAATCCTAGTATTGCAATAACAACACCATATGGGATGGACTGCCAGTAATTAACTGGATTGACATAATAAGGCATAGAAAGTGTTGTGAAATACTCTTTAGCGTCATCTAGATTTTTTGAGCTAAGTGTAAAGTATGAAGCTGGGTTAGCACCTCTTGAGTTTTTTACATCTTCAAAATCATTTGGCATTACAAACTCTAAAACACCGTCTTTATCACTCTTTAGTTTTAATTTGCTACCGTTATGTGTAGTTAAAATAACATCTGTTGAGATAGGTTTATTTTTAAACATAACTAAAAAAGAGTATTCTTTTGAAGATTTGTATCTATCGTGTTCTCTTGGAAGTGGGTTTGGCTTGATCTCGAAAGTAAGTTTGTCTACACCTGTAAGTTTTGTAGGTGATGTTTTTGATGGCATACCGTGCTTGTAGATGTAATAAGTTGCACCATATATTTTATCTTTGTCAGTTACCTCTGCACTTATTGCATGATAGTTTCCATACCTGCTTTTTGGAAGATTGATCATATTTGCTTTTAGCTTTATATCTTTTTTTTCTAGAGTAGATAAAATGTATGTTACTTTAGCATTTTGTGAGCCGTTGTACCCAACAAGTTGATACATAGCTGTTTTCATACTACCATGGTTATGCCCGCCAGCATGCTCCTTCGCAGCTTTTTGACCAACCATACAGTTGTGTGGCAGTATATGAATAGGAAGAGAGTCCGATGCATTTGCACAGAGTGCAAATGCTATAAATAATAGTAACTTTTTCATGGTTAAAACTTAGCTGAAAGTCCAGCAGTTAAGACTCTACCAGGATTAACAGTAATAGACAGATCTTCTGCATCAAAAACACCGTCTTCATTTCTATCAGAGTGTGATCTTGCTGATGTGTAGTATTGTTTGTCAAAGACATTGTCAGCTCTTACGAAGAAACTAGTATCAAACATACTCATTTTTCTATTGTATGTAGCCATTAGATTGAGTGTACCATGACCAGCGATCTCTATATCGTTAAGGTCATCAGCATAGTATTTAGACTTTGCATTAAGCTCAGCCATAAATCCTAACTCTTTCATTACTTGATAATTCACTATCATGTTTAACATATGCTTAGATGTTCTTGGAATAACATTACCTGTTACATCGTGAAGAACAACAGGTGCGGGTGTATATGTAGGATAGTAAGAATCTGTTCCCATTGTTATACCAAAGTTTTTATAGTCTGTATATTGTGCATCTAAATAAGTGTAAGCCATATTAAAAGATAGTGAATCTATAATATTTCCCATAGTTGAGAGTTCAAAACCTCTGTGTCTTGCTCCACCGATATTGTCCCACATATCAGTTGCATCAGTAGAACCATAGTTTCCAGATGTCTTCATGATAAAATCTTTTCTATCTATTTGAAAGATAGAAGCTTCATATTTTATACCTGCATAAAGAGTTCTAATACCTAGTTCATAGTTAAAAGCTTCTTCTGGTTCAAGATCTGGATTATTTTGAGTTGAACCCCATGTACTAACATCACCTGCAAAAAGTTGGTTTATAGTAGGTGCACGAAAACCTGTTGAGTAGTTAAGAAAAATTGTTGATTTATCTGCGATTTGGTAGTTCATACCTAGTCTATACGAATAAACATCAAAATCTTTATCTAGAGTGTTATCGTTTGAATCTGTGTAGTCAAGCATTATCTTATCGTATCTTAAATTTGCTGTAGCACTTAAAGAACTTGTAAATGCATATTTGTACTCACCATATGCTGCATATACATTCTCATCTGTTTTGTCATCACTTTTAAAATCACCAGATTTAAAAAAGTCAGGTGTAATGCTTGTTGTTCTACCATACTTAACTAATGCTTGATTTGTTCTGTATGCAACTTTATTTTTGTACTCATTCATTCTTAAGTCAAGACCAAACAGTGCTGCAGAGCTTTCAAATGAATCTCTATATTCAGATTTTAAACCAGTTTGAACTTGCTCATAATGGTTGTCATATACATAATCTTCATCATCATAATAAGTTTGAGTTGTATTGTTTCCATCTTTTGTTTGAGGGGAAGATATATACTCTGTAGTATCTGTATAAACGTAAGTGTTTACAAGAAGATTAGCACCACTATTAAAGTCTTTTGAGTACGTCAAAAATGTTTTTAATAGTTCTACATCAAAGAGTCTTGTATAGTCACGACTCTCTTGATTTCCATTATAAATTGATTCTGGGTTTGTCTCAGCCTCAGTAACACCACCAACTGTACCATGAGAATCTTTCTCTCTTTTAGAATACTCTACACCAAGGTTTATATCTGAAGTATCATTAAGATAGTACTGAAGTTTACCGTTTAAATAAGTTGTCTTATAATCAGAGTCTTCATGGTATCCATCAGCTGAGCGTTGGCTTGCTTGAACATGAAAACTTAGATCTTCGTTTGCGTAACCAGTTCTTGCCACTGCTTTCGTATAACCATAACTTCCAACTTCAAGTGCACCATAATTGTGGTTATATTTTGCACCTCTTTTTGTCGTTATGATAACAGCACCTGATAGCGCATCATCACCAAAAAGATAAGACGCGCCACCTTTAATCACTTTTATGCTTTCAATATTGTCTAGGTCGATATTTACTTTACCAGTTCTCTCAAAAACAGGTACCCCATCAATAACTACAGCAACACCAGGTTTCTCACCCATATACATTTGGTTTTCTACACCTCTTAAGTGTATTTTTAAAGTATCGCCAGTTGACGATTCTGTTGTAATACCTGGGATTGATTGAAGAATTTTTTGAATATTTGTTATATGTGAATTGTCAATTGTCTCTCCATTAACAGTAGAAGTACTTGAAACTTCACTTTTTTTAGTTTCAAATTTATCATCAATTGTTGATGACTCAACTTTTATTGTTCCTAGATCTGAGGCATATGCACTTATAGCTAAAGCACATGCCGTTGATATAGCAGTTATTTTTTTCATATACTTTCCTAAACTTTAAAAATTATTTGTAAGTTTATTTTGAAAGTGTTAAAATAATGTTAATTATAAATAACACACTAGTTTATATGTAGATGTTTATATGTTAATATTTAATCCTGTGTAGTAATATCTTTCACCAGGATCATTTGGTGTCCCTCTTGAAGTCATGTTATATGGCATGATTTTATCCTGAATGTTATCTATACCAAAAAAGAGTTCTATATTCTCATTAATTTTGTAGTCTGTTTTAAGATCAGTAACTGTGTAGTTAGAAAGAACATTTTTTCTATTCTCATCAGTTCCATAATAATCTTTATATTTTTTAATATTTAGATAGATTCCCAGATCATCAGTTCTATAAGAAAAATTTGCTTTTATACTCGTTTTTGCACTGCCTATAAGTCTTTGACCAGTTAATTCATCTTTAGTATCAAGATTTTCTACTGCAACTCTTGTAGTAAATTTATTGTTAAGATTATATTTTAAACTGAATTCTGTTCCGTTAATAGATGCATTTGCAATATTTCTATAAGTCGTATAATTAGTTTTTCCAACTACATTTGCCGTGTAAGATTCTATAAGATTATTTAGTTTTGTCCTATGGTGAGTTAGATCTATTGACAAATACTTATTGTTATAACCTAATGAATACTCAAATGTTTTTGATTCTTCAGGTTTTAAGTTTTTATTTCCAGAAATATCATACAAAACAGGTCCAGCAGATCTTGTAAAATGGCTGTACATATTTGTAAAGCTCGGAGCCTTAAACGCTTTACCATAACCAGCTCTTAATTTAAAGTCATCGTATTTATACATTAAAGATATTTTTGGATTTGTTGCATCACCAAAGTCACTATAGTCATCATATCTTATACCAACTGAACTAACTAAATTTTCTAGTATATTGTAGTCATTTTGAAACAAAACATTATAGTTATTTCTACTAGCATCTTGAGTATACATCGATACTTCTATTTCTTCATTTTTATAACCTATACCAAAAATATTTGTCATATTTTCAGTAGTAAAATGCCTAAAATAAGTATTTAGCTCTGTTTGTTTATAGTCGGTAGACTCAATCCCACTTCCTCTATCAACTTCTGCATCACTATATGAGTATCCAAGATTTATATCAATTAAATAATTTTCTGACGTATGAGCGTATTGAGCCGAAGCATGGTATCTGTTTTCTTTTTCAGAAGTTACGTTACTTGCATAATTTAATCCATCATCATCTTGATTAGCAAATTCAAGTTTAGTTGAAAGAGTGTTTTTTTCATTGAATTTAATAAAGTTTATATAGTTTATAAATTTTCTAGATTCATTTTTTAAGTCGGTATCTATACTTGAATCATCATATCTATATTTATTTTTTTCTCTTATTTCAAGTGATAAGTTATGAGTAATATTATCAATAACTTTTGCAGCATTTAGTTTTACAATTCCAGTTTCTCTTTGCCCATTTTGTGCTTGTCCACCTAAAATACTAGCTTTTATATAGTCTTTTTTTGCTTGTTTTTTAGTTATTACATTTATAACTCCAGATATTGCATCTGCACCATATAGTGCTGACATAGGACCTTTAATAATTTCAATTTTTTCAATATTTCCAAGTGATATTGAAGACAAATCAGAACTTCCGTATTTTCCTGATATTCTCATACCATCTACTAATATAAGGTTATGGTTACTGTTAAAGCCTCTAATACTGATAGAAGATGTGCTTCCGGCATCTTTTACATCAATGCCTAATGCTTCATTTAATACTTGTGGTAAACTTTTTGAAGATGTTTGTTTTATAAAGTTTTCATCAAAAACTTCTACTGAAGCATGGACATCATAAACAGATTGTTCTTGTCCTAAATTTGTAGTAGATACTGTTATAGTACCCAGATCAGAGGCATGCGTATTTATAATGATAGCACATATAGCTGATATAGAAATAATTCCCTTCATATACTTTCCTTAGTCTTAATTATTTTTTGTAAGTATATTTTTAAAGTGTTACATTAGTATTAGGAAATTTAGTAAAAAAATGTTTTAGGAAAAACCTAAAACATTAAAATGTAGACTTATAAGTTGTCAATAACTTTTAACAACTCTTCAGGTCTATTGGAGTTTTTAATAGCATTCTCTTTAGAGATAACTTTTTTCTGTAGTAAAGTCATAATCTCTTGAGTTTGAGTTTTCATAGACGTTTCAGTCTGGTTTAGTTGCATTTGTGAGTAAAGTTGGTGAACTTTATCTTCACGTATAAGGTTTGCAATCGCAGGGTTAGAGATCATGATCTCCTGAGTAGCAACTTTTCCTCCACCAATTCTAGGGATTAAAGACTGTGAAATAACTGCAACTAAAGATGAAGCAAGTTGTGCACGGATCTGTCCTTGTTGCTCAGAGTCAAAAACATCAATAATACGATTGACTGTTCCAGCTGCAGAGTTTGTATGCAGTGTTCCAAAAACCAAGTGACCAGTTTCAGCGGCTGTTAAAGCTGCACCGATAGTTTCAGCATCACGCATCTCCCCAATTAGGATGATATCCGGATCTTGTCTAAGTGCATATTTTAATGCTGCTGCAAAAGAGTCGGTAGAACTTCCAACATCACGTTGAGAAAAAAGAGATTTATTGTTTTTGTGAACAAACTCAACTGGATCCTCAACTGTAATAACGTGCTTACGTTCAGTCATATTTATCTCATTTAACATAGAAGCAAGAGTTGTTGATTTACCAGAACCAGTTGGACCAGTAACAAGAATAAGACCTTTTTCTCTTTTTACTAACTCTTTAAAGATAGGAGGTGAACCAAATGAATCAAGTGTCGGAATTTCGATTGGAATCATACGGAATGCACAAGCAGTTCCACCAATTGTTTTATAATAGTTAGCACGGAAACGCCCAACATTTTCTATCTCAAATGAAAAGTCTAGCTCATTATGTTCTTCAAATTCTTTTTTCTGTTTCTCTTTAATAAGAGAGTTTGCCATGTTATCAATGTCTTTAGAAGAAAGTTTTGGCAGTTTTAAAGGTTTTAACTCTTTATCTATACGAATTTGAGGTTCACTACCAACAACAAGGTGTAGATCAGATGAACCAAGTGCTAGCGTACTTTTTAAAAGTTTCCTAACGTCAATTGTTTTTCCCTCTGTTTGTTCTTCACTCATAATATTCCTTTAAGTTATTCTATAATTTTTGGTACTACAAAAAAGTGATCTTCACTATTTGGTGCATTTTTTAGTATGTCATCATTAATATCTGAATTGCATGAAGCTACATCCTCGCGCACAAAAGTAGCTCTATTGTCCATTGAAAACTTATCATCAATCCCATCAGTGTTAAGTTCACTTAAGTTGTCAACAAAAGATACGATCTCTGATAATTGCTCTTTAATCTCATCTCTTTTACTCTCATCAACTTTTAAATATGATAGTTTTTCAAGTTTTTCTAAAAGAGTGTCATCTACTTGCATATAAGGTCCTGTTATCAAAATTTGCATTATTGTAGCTAAAAAATCTTATTTATTTGATAAAAATTTAACAAACTATTAGGTAATATTACGCATAAATATAAGACAAGGATATTTTTTGAGTTTAAAAGAAAATATAGATATGGTAAAAGATGAGTTAAACTCTGAAGAGAAGTTTTTTGAAAAAGCTGTAATAACTGAAAAGTTCGTTAAAAAGTATAAAAATATAATGATTGGTGGTGTTGTTGCTATTGTTTTAGTTGTCGCTGGAAATATGTTGTACAGTTTCAATAAAAGTGAAAATGTAAAAGAAGCAAACATTGCTTTAGCTGAACTAAACCAAGACCCGAGTAGTGCTACTGCGAAATCAAAACTAAAATCATTAAGTAAAGAACTTTATGATGTGTGGAGTTATTCTCAGGCTGTTGCGAACAAGGACATGAAAGCACTTGAAGAGTTAAAGTCTTCTAAAACTTTAATTATATCAGACCTTGCTAACTATGAACTTGCATCTGCTAGTGGTGATCAGGATAAACTATCTGATTATACTATGAAACAAAATGCAATTTATAAAGATCTGGCTTTAGTGCAAAATGCTATTTTATATATAAACAAAAATGAAGTACAAAAAGCACATCAAGAGTTAAAAAAAGTTCCACAAAGCTCAAACTTAAATAAAATTGCTACTGCTTTATTACACTATGGGGTTAAATAAGAAGTGAAAAAGTTAGTTTTCTTAGCTTTAATTGCTTTTGTATTTATAGGATGTAGTACAAAAAAGGTTTATGAGCCAAAAATACTAAAAGATGATTGGAAACTTTATGATGATGCAAATCAAAGCATTATTGAGACAAATCAAGATGGTGCACTTTTAGAAGACAGAAGAGTATTTGTAGAATCTAAAGTATTAGATGTAAAAATAGATGAAGACAAAAACTTTTTATCTTACAGTGATGGCTGGGTTATAAGTGCTTCATTAGATGGGAACATGTCCATTGTATACTCAGCTGATCCTAGCATGAAACACAATTTTGAGCTTAAAAAATCTATTGCTACAGCTAGTATTAAAAATGATATATTAGCAGTTCTTTTTGCAGACAATGAGATGGCACTTTATTCTATATCAAGTAAAAAGACACTTTTAAAAGAGCAGGGTAATCCACCTATAATTGTAAACTCAAAAATTGTAAAACCTTATTTTATGAATGACCTAGTACTTTTTTTAACACTAGATGGAAAAGTTGTGATCATAAGTTCAAGTCAATACAAAAAGTTAAGAAGTATTATCGTGTCTAGTGAAGATAACTTTAACAACATTATATACTTTAATATAGTAGATGATAAATTCATAGCTGCAACAGGTACAAAAATATTGTCATTTGGACAAAAAGAGGTTCGAGCAGATTATGAAGCAAGAGATATTATAACAGATGGAACAAATATATATATAGCTACAAAACAGGGTGATATAATCTCTCTAAATCCAGAACTTGGAGTAAATGAGCAACAAAAGTTTCCATTTGCTCATTTTTTGGCTTTAATAGCTACTGAGGATAAGCTTTATGCTTTGGAAAAAACAGGTTACTTAATAGAACTTAGTAAAGACCTATTGACGTATGATGTATATGAAGTTGATGTAGAAGAGGGGTACATCTACGTAAATGGTAATACTTTTTATATAGCAGATGAATACATCTCAGTTAAGTAAAGAGTTAGAAGCCTTTTTAGAATACATAAGTGTTACAAAAGCACTAAATAAAAAATCAGTCTCTGCTTATATGGGTGATCTTTCATCCATAGAGTCTGAACTAAATACAAACTTAATAGATTTAGATTCAGAAAAACTTCTTGGTCTTCTCTCAAAATATGACAATAAACGAACACTAAACCGTAAACTTTCTTCCATAAATGCATTTTTTGATTTTTGTTATAGTAACAAATTTTTACTTGAAAAAACAAAACTAAAAAGTGCAAAAATACCTAAACTTTTACCAAAATTTTTATCAAGTGAAAAGCTTATCTCAGGAATAGAACTGTGTGATAAAAGTAGTTGGTTAGGTCTGCGTGATGCTGCATTATTGTATTTTTTATATGCTTCAGGTGTCAGGATTAGTGAGTGTTTAAGTTTAACTAAAGAAGACGTTGATGGTGAATGGTTACTAGTACGTCATGCGAAAGGTGATAAAGAGCGTCTTGTTCCTGTGGCAAAAGTAGCTCTTGATGCATTGAAGTTGTACTTAAGTGAATGTCCATATGAAAAAGATTATCTATGGTGTAATTATAAAGGAGATAAACTCAGTCGTGTCTCTGCATTTAAGATCACACAAAAGTATCTAGGTGTCTCACCACACGTTCTTCGCCACTCATATGCAACAGCACTTATAACTGGTGGGGCGGATCTAAGAGTTGTTCAAGAACTACTTGGACATGCTTCACTGATCACAACACAAGTTTATACACATATTCAAAAACAACACTTGAGTGAAACAGTAGATGTGTGTCATCCTTTTTCAAGTAAATAAGCTTAAAAATAGTCCAAATGATGTAAAATAAATAGATGAATAAAAATAGAGAACTTAGATGAAAAATATTTTGATTGTAGTTGTAATGATCGCAGTGATAGTTGGACTTTTTTTAATGCTAGGTGCAAGTGGTGGCATGGTAGTTGTTAAAGAGGGTAACTTAAAAAAACTTCCACTAGATATAAAAGTTGGACATTATCAAGACAGTGATTGTGGTATGGTTATAGATGATCTTGCCTTTTCGTCTCAGGTTGTATCTCCAAGTGGTAAGACATACTTTTTTCATGATCATGGTGGAATGGCAAAGTGGATCAAAGATAAAGAGTTTGAAAAAGATGCTAAAATGTGGGTTATGACACTAGATACAAAAAAATATATAGATGCAAAAAAAGCTTACTATTCTTTAGATGATGAAACACCTATGGGTTATGGCTTTGGGGCATATGAAAATAAAAAAGATGGTTTTATAGATTTTGATGAGATGCAGTTGAAAATGCTTCGCGGAGAGACTATGAATAATCCACAGATTAGAAAAAAACTTCAAGGAAAAAGTTAGATGGAGAGTGTAAATTTACTTACAATAGTATCCATAGCTTTTTTAGGTTCATTTGGACATTGTATAGGAATGTGCGGTGGAATAGTAATGGCATATTCAAATATTAAAATACAGCCAAATTCATCAAAAGTTTCCAAAAGTATCGCTCATTTGTTATATTCTTTTGGCCGCGTTACAACTTATGCAGTCTTAGGTGCACTTTTTGGATATTTAGGTGGGGTTGTAGTGTTTTCAAACAATGCAAATGGTATACTTTTAATAGTAGCTGGTGTTGCGATGATTTTAGCAGGTTTATCACTTATGGGAAAGATGAAATCTTTAAGCATAGGTGGAAAGTCACTTAGTGATACAAAGTTTTATAAAAGTAGTTTCACTAAGATCATGAACTCAAAATCAAATATGAGTTTTTATCTGCTTGGAATGTTAAACGGGCTTTTGCCATGTGGTTTTGTATACTTTTTTGCCATTACAGCAGCAAGTACAGCAAGTCCATTTTATGGAGCTTTAGTTATGTTTATATTTGGTTTGAGTACAATTCCAGCAATGTTTGGACTTGGAACTCTTAGTAGTTTAAATTTGAGCGGAAATTTTAGAAATATGCTAGTCTCTTTAGCATCAATAGCGGTTTTATTTTATGGAGTATTTACTATTTATAGTGGATACGAATATATATCTAACCCACAAAAAACATTAACTGATTGTCATTAAGGAGTTATAATGGAAAATTCAATAGTTGAGAGTATAAAGTCACTCCCACCACTTTCAAAAACAATAGCAGATATAAATAGAGTATATGCAGATGAAAATGCATCTGTAGCTGATATGGCTAAGGTTATAGAAGGTGATCCCATGATCGTTGCAAACTTGCTAAAAGCTGCTGCATCACCACTGTATGGTTTTTCGAGAGAGATAAAAAATGCTTCACAAGCAGTTGGTTTATTTGGTATGAGTATGACCCGCTCTATAGCTGTTGGAAATTCTGTTAGAAAACTTTTAAACGTAGACTTAGAGCCATATGGAATTTCAAGTGATCAGTTTGCAAAGATCTCATCACTTCAAGCAGTTTTACTATCTACTTGGTATAACAAAATAGACAGACAAAAAGCTCAAAAATTGTTTTTACCGGTATTTTTACAAGAGACAGGAAAAATTTTAATAGCGAGTGATATTATCCAACATGATGAGACGATCAGTTTTAAGTCTGAAGTGGAAACAACAAACAACCTTGCACAGCTTGAAAAATCATATGTAGGGATGACTACAGCTGATGTTACAGCTTTGGTATTTGAACACTGGAATTTTGATGAAGAGGTTATAGAGACCATTAAATATGCCGATGAACCTCAAAATGCACCTAGTGATCTAAGAGATAATGCAAATATATTAAATATAATCAAAACAATTATCCCGGTTAATACACCTTTTGCACCTCAATCAATTAACTTTGGTCTTAAAAAAGCTGAAAATGCAGGCTATGATGTAGATGCACTTAAGTTATCAGTAGATATAGTTTCGGAATTTGCATAAATGGCAAAAACTGTAACTATTATTGATACATTTGGATTTTTCTTTAGAGCTTTTTATGCACTTCCTCAACACTTAAAAAATAAAAATGGTTTTCCTACAGGACTTTTAACAGGTTTTACGAACTTTATATCTACTCTTCAAAAAGATCATGACAGTGACTATATAGTATTCGCAGTAGATTCTAAAGGTGACACTTTTAGAAATGAGATAGATCCAAACTATAAAGCAAATCGTCAAGCACCACCAGAAGAGTTATCTATGCAACTTCCAGTAGCAATAGAATGGATTGACAAGATGGGTTATAAAACTCTTGGCATGAGTGGTTTTGAAGCTGATGATATGATAGCTTCAGTTGTAAAAAAAGCAAAAGAAAATGGCTATAATGTACGTGTTGTTTCTCACGATAAAGATCTTTATCAGCTTATAGATGATGGAAAAGTTGTAGTAGTTGATGCTATAAAGAAAAAAGTTATGGACGAAGAGGCTTGCGTTGAAAAATATGGTGTGACACCAAAACAATTTATAGACTACCAATCAATTTTGGGTGACAGTGCCGATAATGTTCCAGGAGTTAAAGGGATAGGTAAAGTTGGTGCTGAGAAACTTTTAAAAGAATACGGTGATCTTGATAATATATATAACAATTTACAAACCATAAAAGGTGCAAATCAAAAAAAGCTTATTGAGTCTAAAGAGAATGCATATATGTCCAAAAAACTTGTAACTCTAAGGGATGATGTTTTAGATGATCTAAAGTTTGACTTTGAAGAGTATAAGATGGATATTGAAAATCCATTTTTAAATATATATGATGAGTTAGTTAAGTATGAACAAAATGCTGTACTAAGAATGCTAAAAGCTAAAAATCAAGTGACAGCTGAACACCATGACAGTGTTGTTAAGCAAGTAAATAGTGACAAAGAAAGTACAACACAAAAAATACAATACAAAGCAACACTAATAACTGAACAAAATAAGCTAAATGAAGTATTAAATAACTTAGATGAAGATAGTGTTGTAGCTTTTGATACAGAGACTACAGGATTAGATTATACTAAAGACAAAATAGTAGGTTTTAGTTTTGCAATAAATGAGGATGAAGCCTATTATGTACCATTTGCACACTACTATTTGGGAATTGGTGAACAAGTAGATGAAGAAGTTGCAAAAGATGCTATGAGAAAGATCTTTAAAAGTAAAGTTGTAGGACATAACATAAAGTTTGATCTGCATTTTGTGACAAAGCTTTTAGGTGAAGATTTAGATATATTTGGTGATAGTATGATCTTAGCTTGGCTATCAAACCCTGAGTCTGGACTTGCTTTAGATAAACTCTCAAAAGATCTGCTTGGTCATAATATGGTGTCTTTCAAAGACACGGTAAAAAAAGGTGAAAATTTTGCGAGTGTAGATCTTGAAGAGGCTACAAAGTATGCTGCGGAAGATGCTCTTATAACTCTTAAGTTATATAACTTATTTTTAGAAAAACTAAAACTTCAAAACTCTGTTCACCTTGTAGATGAAGCAAGAGAGATAGAATTTCCATTTATAAAAACTCTTATGGGTATGGAGCGTGATGGTATAAAGGTAGACAGTGAGTTTTTAGACAACTTCTTACACAAGGTAAAATCAACTCTTTATGATCTGACAAATAAGATCCATGAACTTGCAGGAAGTGAATTTAATATAAACTCTACCAAACAGCTTGGAGTTGTGCTTTTTGAACATCTTGGGTTACCAGTTGGTAAAAAAACAAAAACAGGTTACTCTACAAATGAGCAGGTTTTAAGCTCTTTAGTAGATTCTCACTCGATCATACCTCTCATACTTGAATATCGTGAAGTATATAAACTTTTTTCTACTTACATTGAACCACTTTTAAAGCTTAGCCGTGAAAATGAAGACTCAAGGATACATACATCTTTTGTTCAAACTGGAACTGCGACTGGAAGACTAAGCTCAAAAAATCCAAATTTGCAAAATATACCAACAAGGACTAAACTTGGTGCTGAGGTTAGACGTGCTTTTGTTGCATCTGAGGGTAAAAAACTTATAGGGATTGACTACTCACAAATAGAGCTTAGATTACTTGCACATTTTTCAAAAGATGGAACTTTGCTTGATGCATTTCAAAATGATAAAGATATCCACCATCAAACGGCAGTTGCGCTTTTTGGTGAAGATGAGGCTGCATCTAAACGCTCAATTGCAAAAACTGTAAATTTTGGACTTTTATACGGAATGGGTCAAAAAAAGCTTTCTCAAACACTTGATATATCGACAAAAGAAGCAAAAGAGATTATAGATAGATACTTTGAGAGTTTTCCATCTGTAAAGAGCTATTTTCGCTCAATAGTAGATGGAGCAAAAGAGAGTGGTTTTGTTCAAACACTTCTTGGCAGAAGGCGATACTTCGACTTTGAAAATGCAAAGCCAATGTTTAAAGCAGCATATGAGCGTGAGAGTGTAAATACACTGTTTCAAGGTAGTGCAAGTGATCTGATCAAATTATCTATGAACAAGATACATGATGAGATCATAGAAAACTCTCTTGATGCAAAAATGCTTTTACAGATCCATGATGAACTGATCTTTGAAGTTGATGAGTCTCAGGCGGATAATTTAGCAAAAAGATTTAAAGAGATTATGGAGGGGATAATGAAGTTAAACATCCCTTTAAAGGTAAGTGTAAATATTGGTAACAACTGGGGTGATCTAAAATAGATGCACCCATATATGATAACTCCAAAACCATTGTGTTTAGAACTTATACAAAAACATAAGCCGAGTTATATTGTATATAGAGATAAAGAGAATAAAAACTATAAAACCGATGCAAAAAGTTTTGTTGAAAATTGTAAAACAATAGATACTTTAAGGTGCTTCCTACATCAAGATATAGAACTTGCATCTGAGTTAAATGCAGATGGTGTTCATCTAACTTCACTACAATTTAATAAAATTAAATATGCCAAGTCAAAGTCTTTAGAAGTTATAATAAGTGCACATAGTCTAGATGAGGTAAAAAAAGCTCAGGAGCTAGGAGCAGATGCAGTAACATACAGTCCCATTTTTTATACTCCAAATAAAGGGGAACCAAAGGGTTTGGAAGATTTAAAAACTGTTGTTAATAGTGTTGATATAAAAGTTTTTGCACTTGGTGGAATAGTAAGTAGAAAAGAGATAGAAGAGGTCGAAAATACTGGTGCTTACGGATTTGCATCTATAAGATATTTTTCTTAGGGGGAAAGATGGATTTAAAGTTTAAAATAATAAGTATGATAGCAGGTTTACTGCTATTTGCATCTATCGTTGCATCTTTTATAAACTATCAAAAAGATGTTGAGAGTATGCAGTTTCAACTAAAAAATATATCACTACCATTATCTGTAGATAATATTTACTCAGAGATTCAACATCGTATGATCAAGCCGTTGATAGTATCTTCTTTAATGGCTAATGACACATTTTTAAAAGATTGGCTTATTAAAGGTGAAAAGGACATAGACTCAATAAAAAAATACCTAAAAGAGATACAAGATAAATATGGTGCTTTTACATCTTTTTTAGTTTCTGACATCACAAAAAACTACTACCATTCAAAAGGTTTAATTGATGTTATAAATGTAGATAACAAAGCTGATGATTGGTATTTTGATTTTGTTGGAAAAGATGCATTATATGAAGTAAACTTAGATATAAATGAAAACTTTGGAAAGTCTCTGATTATGTTTATAAATTACAAAGTTAAAGATTATAAACAAAAGCTAATAGCTGTCACCGGAGTTGGGATTAAACTTATAAATATTGAAGATATGCTTCAGTCTTTTAAAAATAAGTACAGATATGATGTGTATTTTGTAGATGCTAAGGGTGAGATCATGCTTTATGCAAAAGATCTAGATAAAAGGGGCAATATATCTTCAATAGCTGGACTTAAAACTTTAGAAGATAAGATTAGGAAAAATAAAAATAATAAATACGAATATTCATATAAAGAAAACAGGTACATTCTACAAACTAAGTTTATAAAAGAGTTAGACCTTTATCTTTTTGTAGAAGTTAATAAAAATGAATATATGGATGACCTAAATAATAGATTTTATATAAACCTTTTTTTATCTATACTTGTAACTTTGATCATAATATATATAATTAGATACTTTATAAATATTTATCAAGACAGACTTGAAAAAATAGCTCATGAAGATGCATTGACAAGTCTTAATAACAGACGTAAGTTTAACCACGATATAGAATCTAGGTTTGAACAGTTTTATAGAGGGCATATAAAATCTTTAACACTTATTATACTTGATATTGATGATTTTAAAAATATTAATGATAATTATGGACATTTAGTTGGTGATAAAGTTCTAGTTAGATTTGCTAAAATATTAAAAGACAATATAAGATCAAGTGATTTTTTAGCAAGATGGGGTGGTGAAGAGTTTTCAATTATGTTAGTTAACGCATCAAGAGAAGATAGTTTAAATATGGCTAAAAATATAAGTAAAAAGATATGTGAAGACACGACATTGAAAGAGCTTTCAAGAGATAAAGTAACGGCTAGTTTTGGTGTTGGTAACCTAAAGCAAAATGAGTCTATAGACGCGTTGATATCTAAAGTTGATTCAGCTTTATATGAAGCAAAAAAGCTTGGTAAGGACACTATTGTAGAAGCGTAATTTTTTTATGAAGGTTTTATTATGAGTATGTTTAAGATTCTATTTGGTGTAGCAGTACTTTTTGTTTTTAGCGGTTGTTTTGATTCTAATAAAAAAACTCATAAGTTTTATGGAAATGTAGATGTTAGAACTCTTTCTTTAGCTTTTAGAGTCTCAGGCAGAATAGATAAGATGAATTTTGATGAGGGTCAAAAGGTAAAAGAGGGTGAAGTGATCGCTGAACTTGATGACTCACTTTATATTGAATACTTAAACCAAATAAATGCTCAAATAGATATGCAAAAAGCGAAAATTGCAAAACTTGAAAAAGGTTATAGAGAAGAAGAAATTAAAAAAGCCAAAGCAAAGTTTTTACAAAGTCAGGTTGAAAAAGACAGACTAAAAAAAGATTATTTAACCACAAAAAAACTATATGAAAAAAAGGCTGTTAGTGAGCATGAATATGATCTTGCAAAAGCTGCATATGAAACAAGCAAAGCTTCATATATGTATGCAAAAAGCTCTCTTGAGATGTTAAAAAACGGTTATGAAAAAGAGGATATCTTAAGTGCAAAAGCAAACCTCTTGGCACTGCAAGCACAAAAAAGACTTCATGAAATTAATTTAGACGACACTTCACTAAAAGCACCTACAAACGGAACTATTATTACAAGGGTGTATGAGAAGGGTTCTATTGTAAGTAAAGGTCAGAGTGTTGTTGAGATAGCAAAAGATGATGAGTATTGGGTCAGAAGTTATATGAGTGAGAAGTATTTAGGTATTATAAAACTAAGTGATGAAGCAAAAATATATACAGATAACAAAAAAATTTATAAAGGTAAAGTAAGCTTTATATCACCACTTGCAGAGTTTACACCAAAAACTGTACAAACAGAAGATTTAAGAACAGACCTTGTATATAGGACCAGAATAGTTTTAGAAGACTTTGATGAGAGTATAAAACAAGGTATGCCTGTGACTATAACATTTCCAAATGTAGACTTTAATGAACAACTATGATGTCAAGTGTTGTTGTTAAAAATCTTACTAAATCATTTAATAAACAAGAAGTATTAAAAAATATATCTTTTGAAATAGCACAAAATAAAATAACAGGTTTGGTTGGAGCAGACAGTTCAGGTAAAACTACACTTATAAGAATACTTAGCGCTTTGCTTGACTTTAGCGCAGATGAACTTAGCGTACTTGGATATGATCTTAAAAAAGATAATAAACAGATTCAAGAACTCATAGGATATATGCCACAAAAGTTTGGTTTATATGAAGACTTAAGCGTAGAGGAAAATATGTATCTTTACGCTAACTTACAATCAATCCCAAAAGAAAATATAAAACAAAGAGTAGATGAACTTTTGGAGTTTACCAATTTGCACAGATTTAAAGATTTTTTGTCTTCAAATTTATCTGGTGGAATGAAACAAAAGCTTGGTCTTGCATGTTCTTTGATCAAAAAACCTAAGCTTTTACTCTTAGATGAACCAGGTGTAGGAGTTGATCCTATATCTAGAAAAGAACTTTGGAATATGGTTCAAGATCTTAAAAATGATGGTGTAAGTGTTGTTTGGAGTACCGCATATCTTGATGAAGCGGAGTTATGTGATGACGTTATACTTTTAAATGATGGAGAGGTACTTTTTAATTCAAAGCCAGAAGTTTTAAAAGATACAATGGCAGGAAAAATTTTTAGTATAAGTGGAGCTATTGAAGATAAAAGAAAAACCTTAAGTTTAGCTCTTCATTATCCATATATAAAAGATGCATTGATTCTTGGTGAGAGTATAAAACTTATTACTGATGATAGCAAACAACTCCCACCATTAGATGAAATCGGGGCAGAAAATGCTGTTATTAGTGAGTTGAGACCAAACTTTGAAGACGGGTTTATGAATATACTTGGTGCTGATTTTGATGGTGACTCACCTTTGAGTTACTTTTTAAAGCCAGTAGAGTTAGATGTAGAGTATGTTATAGATATTGAAAACTTGACTAAAAGATTTGGTGATTTTACAGCAGCAGACGATATTACATTTTCTATAAAAAAAGGTGAAATTTTTGGACTTCTAGGACCAAATGGTGCAGGAAAATCTACCATTTTTAAAATGTTGTGTGGTTTATTAAAACCTGATAGTGGTAAAGCAAATATACTAGGATACAGTTTTGAAAAGTCATCTCTTGAGGCTCGTGCAAAAATAGGTTATATGTCGCAGAAGTTTTCACTTTATGCAGACCTCTCAGTACTGCAAAACTTGGAGTTTTTTTCAGGTGTTTATGAGCTAAGTGGTGAGAAAAGGAAAAAAACTATACAAACTATGCTTGACATTTTTGATCTAAATAAATTTAAAAACATGACTTCAAAAGATCTCTCACTTGGGTATAAGCAACGACTCTCATTAGCTTGTGCTATTATGCACAATCCACATATTTTGTTCTTGGATGAACCGACAAGTGGAGTTGATCCTTTAACTAGAAGGGAGTTTTGGAGTCACATATATGCTATGGTACAAAAAGGTGTAACTGTTATGGTCACTACACATTTTATGGAAGAAGCAGAGTATTGTGACAATATTGCTTTAATATATAAAAGTAAAGCTATAGCTATAGATACTCCTCAAAACTTAACACATAAAGTATCTTCTGATGCTACTATGCAGGATGCTTTTATAGAGCTTATAAAAAGAAGTGAAGATGAAGTACAGTAGATTTAGAGCACTTTTTATTAAGGAAGTATTACAAATAGTACGGGATCCAAGTTCCATTTTAATAGCAGTTGTACTTCCTCTTATTTTACTTTTTATGATGGGTTATGCAATTAGTCTTGATTCGAAAAATATACCTGTGGGTATAGTGATAGAGAAGCAATCAAAATACTCATCTTCACTTTTAAATTCTTTTTACAACTCAAAAAGTTTTACTGTAGAGGTTAATAATGACAGGCGATATTTTGAAAAAAAGATCCAAAAAGGTAAAATAAGAGCTATAGTGATCATACCGTCTACATTTGCAAAAGATATTTTAAAAGGTCGACCTAGCATTCAGATCTTAGCTGATGGAACAGAGCCTAATATTGCAGGGTATGTGCAAAAATACACTAATGGACTTTGGCAAAATTGGCTTGCCCAAGAGAGACTCTCTAGTCATCAAAAAACACTTCAGATCAATATTGAAAGTAGATACTGGTTTAATGCACCACTTCTAAGTAGCTACTTCTTACTTCCAGGGTCAATAGCAATCATACTAACTCTAATAGGTACACTTTTAACAGCTTTAGTCGTAGCAAGAGAGTGGGAGAGAAATACAATGGAAGCGATAATGTCAACACCAATTTCAATAGGTGAACTTGTTCTTGGAAAGATTATGCCGTATTTTATCCTTGGGCTTATTTCTGCTTCTATATGTGTAGTTATAGCTATAGTGTGGTTTGAAATCCCTTTTCGTGGATCGTTTATATTGCTTTTTTTAACTTCATCAATATACCTTTTCCCATCTCTTAGTTTAGGTCTTATGATCTCTACACTTGCAAAAAATCAATTTGTAGCAGCACAAGCTGCACTTATTACAGGGTTTTTACCTGCATTTTTACTCTCAGGTTTTATATTTCAAATAAGCTCAATGCCACAGTGGCTACAGACAATTACATATGCTTTGCCTGCAAGGTACTTCGTAGAGATCCTTCAAACTCTTTTTTTAACTGGAAACATATATGAAGTAATAATTCCAAATACTATAGCTATGATAGTTGTTGGAGCTGTGTTTATTACTATTATATTAAAAGTTACTAGAAAAAGGCTGGATTAGAGATGGTGTTTTTTAATCAGCTGCTTGCTTTGATGAAAAAAGAGTTTCTAGCCATATGGAATGATAAAAAGTCAAGAATTATTATAATAGTACCTCCATTATTGCAACTGTTTGTATTTTCATATGCAGTTAATCTTGAAGTAAAAAATATAGATATAGGGGTTTTAGACAGGGATAACAGTGTAAAAAGCAGTGAGCTTATAAGGACTCTTCAATATAGTAGTAGTTTTACAAACATATATATACTAAAAAGCCAAAAAGAGCTTCAAGAGATGATAGATACTCAAAAGGTTATTGCAGCTGTATATATACCCCAAGAGTTTGCCAAAAAAATAGAGTCTCAAAATAGAGCAACACTGCAAATTATAGCCGATGGAAGAAAGTCAAATTCAGCACAAAT
>Ga0193962_1000042_pt1 | contig 62545 bp, 60 predicted proteins | sample FB_5_MG_FD_140335 | JGI IMG/M metagenome (GOLD analysis project Ga0193962, IMG submission 140335) | Microbial mat bacterial communities from the Broadkill River, Lewes, Delaware, United States - FB_5_MG | ecosystem: Environmental > Aquatic > Freshwater > River > Microbial mats | place: USA... | reverse complement strand
TTTTACTTCAAAGAAAAACAATCGTGCTACTTCAAACGTATCAAGTAAAGGTAAACCCGCAAGAAGTGAGTTTTTCCCAGATCTTGTTAGTTCTAAAAAAACAAAAGTGAAGTGTATTATTCATCATGGGCGTACGCACCAGATCCGTACACATTTGCGTTATGTTGATCACCCAATTGTAGGAGATGAACAATACGGTGGTCGTCGTGCAAAACGTGTAATGCTTCATGCTTTTAAAGTAAGACTTTTAGGAATGGAATTTACTGCACCAGAACCAAAGGCATTTATTCACTTTGAGTAGTGCCAAAGAACCTATATACATTGGCATAGATCTAGCGTGGGGTGAGAAAAACCCCAGTGGATTTTGTGTCACCACTCCTGCAAAAAATAAACTCAAAATTTTAGAACTTAAACTACTTTATACTATTGAAGAGATCCTACAAGCGGTGCAAAAATACAAAGAACATAAGGTATATGTTGGTATTGATGCACCTTTGGTTGTACCAAACGAAGATGGAAACAGAGAGATAGAAAAAGCGTTTAATAAGGATTTTTGTACTTATAAAATTTCAATGCTTCCTGTTAACAAAAAAATTCTTCGTATGTATAGCCCAACATTACGAAGTCTTTCTTTGTTTGAAAAGTTAAGTGAACTTGGGTTTTGTAGGGATTATAAAAGCAACAAGGTTGTTTTTGAAGTTTATCCACATGCAACTATTGCGATGCTTTGGAACCAACATCAGATCTTGCCCTACAAGCGAAAAAAAGGGAGAAATACTCAGTTCATCAAAGAACAACTGCAAACGTACAAAAAATACCTTTTAAAAGTTTTTTCTTCACACGCTATTTTAAAACAAGACCCAGTGGATCTAAAGGGAAAAAAACTAAAAGAATATGAAGATCTACTAGACTCCCTTACCTCTGCATACACGATTTACTATGCGCATTTTAATGAAGTAAAGTTTTATCAATTAGAAGCAAAAGACACTTTTGTTACGCCCATAAGCCTATGGAAAGTTTACGTGCTGAAATGTTCAGATGATACACTTTACACAGGTATAGCTACCGATCTTGTACGCAGACTAGATGAACATAATAACTCTAGCAAAGGGGCAAAATATACCCGTGTAAGACGTCCCGTTGAGTTGGTGTATTTTGAAAATGTTTTAGACAGGGTAGAAGCAAGTAAAAGGGAATATGCCATTAAAAAGATGAGCAGAAAAGAAAAACTGGAGTTAATCAATGTTTAAAATTTATGTCGATGGGGATGCTTTTCCTAACTTACTCAAACCTATACTTTTAAAACAGATAGAGCGTTTAAAACTCAAGACCATTGTGGTGGCAAACAAGAAAATAAACATAGGAAAATCAGCCTTTGTAGAGTACGTAATAGTAGAAGCTGGGGCAGATGAAGCAGATAACCAAATAGTCGAGATGTTAGAAGAGGGCGATTTGGTTATCACGGCTGATATTCCACTTGCTGATAGAACCATCACAAAAAATGCTCATGCGATAGATCACCGTGGAGAGCTTTATTCGGTGGATAATATAAAACAGTATCTTGCTATGCGAAACCTTATGGAAAAGATTCGTGAAAGTGGAGAGATTACCAAAGGTCCTAAGCCTTTTTCAAGTAAAGATGCAGAACTGTTTGCAAATCAAATAAATGCTTTTTTAACCAAATATATAAAATAATGAAAAAGTTAAAATACCTTAATCATTATCCTGCTTCGGTTATTGAGCAAATTCAGGTGATTATTGATGCCAATAAACTTGAATCTTACTTACTTAAAAAATACCCACACCCACACAAGTACAAAAATGACAAAGCATTGTTTACTTATGTTCAAAAGATCAAAAATGAGCACATGAGAAAAACATCGCCACTTAGTAAAGCTATATACGATGGCAAGATAAATGTGATTCACAATGCTTTGGGAACACATCGCTTTGTATCACGTGTTCAAGGCTCAAAGCTGAAAGCAAAAAATGAGATACGTGTTGCATCTATGTTTAAAAATGTACCTGAAGAATTTTTACAAATGATAGTGGTGCATGAACTCGCACATTTTAAAGAAAAAGAACACAATAAGGCGTTTTACAAACTGTGTGAACACATGTTCTTGGACTATCATCAAGTAGAATTTGATCTACGACTATACCTTACACAGCTTGATCTATATGGAAAGATTGAGGGGTGGGAAAAGTAGTTTATAAATCTATAATCAAACACTAAAGCAAACAAAAAGCCCTTCTTGGATATAATCTCCAAAATTATAAACAGATATTTAGAAGGTATTTTTATGTTTGATACACTCACATCCTCGTTTACCACAGCGATGAAAAAGATTCGTACATTTGATGATGAAAAAGCACTGACAAAAGCACTTAATGAGCTTAAAAAGTCACTTTTAAAAGCAGATGTAAACCACAAAGTTGTTAAAGATTTAATAGTACAAGTTCAAACAAGAACAAAAGAAAAAGGGATTGGAAAAGATCAATTTTTAGAAGCACTTAGAATCACTCTTAATGAACTTTTAGAAGTGGGTGGAAACAAAGGTTTTGTTTTTGCTCCAAATCCACCGACTGTTATTCTAATGACAGGTCTTCAAGGTTCGGGTAAAACAACCACCACGGGTAAACTTGCAACGTATCTTAAAAACAAGCAAAAAAAAGTTTTAATTGTTGCAGCCGATCTTCAGCGTTTAGCTGCGGTTGAACAGTTACGTCAGATCACTTCACAGATCGAGGTAGAACTTTATGAAGATGAAGCGACTAAAAACCCTGTTGAAGTTGTAAAAGCAGGTTTAGAGTATGCAAACTCCAAAATCTATGACGTTGTACTAATAGATACTGCGGGACGTTTAGCAATAGACGATGAGCTTATGGATGAGCTTGAAGGTGTTAAAAAAGTAGCCAACCCTAGTGAAATCTTTTATGTAGCAGATTCTTTAACGGGGCAAGATGCGGTTAGAACAGCAACAACTTTTAAAGAAAAAATCGGTATTGATGGTGTGATCCTTTCAAAATACGACGGTGATGCAAAAGGTGGTGTGGCACTAGGATTGTCAAGTCAAGTGCAAGTTCCACTTCGTTTCATTGGTAGTGGTGAAAAGATGGAAGACTTAGAAGTTTTTATGCCAGAACGTATTGTAAATCGTCTTATGGGATTTGGAGATGTTGAAGGCCTTGCTGAAAAAACCGTTGGTGTAATCGATGAGAAACAAGCAAAAAAACTGACACAAAAGATCAAAAAAGGTAAGTTTAACTTTAATGACTTTTTAGAGCAAATGGAATCAATGAAAAAGATGGGTTCTATGAAATCACTTTTAGGAATGATGCCAGGTATGGGTAACATGTCCAAAGCACTTAAAGACCTAGATCTAGAGAACTCTGATGAGCTAAAAAATATTAAATCAATGGTTTCGTCAATGACGAAAAAAGAAAGAGAAGAACCAGAACTTTTAAACAATTCTCGTAAAGAGCGTATTGCAAAAGGTTGTGGACTTGAAGTAATTGAGATAAACCGTATGATAAAACAGTTTAAAAATGCAGGTAAAATGGCTAAGAAATTCTCAGGTAAAAACGGTATGAAACAGCTTCAAGATATGATGGGTCAAATGGGTGGCGCAGGTGGAATGGGTGGACTACCAAGGTAAATGGGGATTTATCCATTCATTAATAATGTTTGGTGATAATCGCGATATTAATAAAAACAAAAGATAAGCCACAGGCGAAGGAATAGATAAAATGTTAGATTTTTCAAAATTTTTAAAGTACTCAAAACCGGGTCCAAGATACACTTCTTACCCAACTGCATTAGAGTTTAGTGATGCTTATGAATACGATGAGTATATTAAAAAAATGCAATCTCAAGATTCTTCACGCCCTTTAAGCTTGTACTTTCATCTTCCTTTTTGTAGAAACGCATGTTACTTTTGTGGCTGTAATGTTGTTTTTACTTCAAAAGAAGACAAAATGCTTCGTTATGTTGAGTATTTAAAACGTGAGTTAGCCATACTTTCAAAACACTTAGATACCTCAAGGGAAGTACTTCAAATGCACTTTGGTGGAGGAACACCTACTTTCTTTAGTGCAGAACAATTAAAAATTATTATAGACGAGATTAAAAAAACATTTCCAAACTTTAGAAGCGACGCTGAGATCAGCTGTGAGATAGATCCACGCCATATTGATGAAGCACAAATGAAAGTGATGAGTGAAGCAGGGTTTAACCGTGTGAGCTTTGGTATTCAAGATTTTAATGAAAAAGTACAAGTAGCAGTTCACCGTGTTCAGCCTTATGACATTACAAAAAAGGCGATGGATCTAGCACGTAAGTACAATATGGTTTCGGTCAATGTGGATCTGATTTATGGATTACCGTACCAGTCGCTTGAAACATTTAAAGAAACACTTCGCCTCTCTTTGACACTGGATCCAGATAGATTTGCAGTATTTAACTATGCGCACGTTCCATGGATGAAAAAAACCATGCGTAAAATAGATGAAACAACTTTACCTCGTCCAGATGAGAAACTAGAAATAATGCAATACACCATTGATTTTTTAACTTCACACGGGTATAAAATGGTTGGTATGGATCACTTTGCAAAACCTGATGATGAGCTGTTTAAAGCTATTGAAAAGGGTGAACTTCACAGAAATTTCCAAGGTTACACGACAAAAGCAGGAGCAGATCTGATAGGTGTGGGTTTAACTTCTATTGGTGAAGGTGTTGATAGTTACAACCAAAACTTTAAAGATATGAAACTTTACGAAGCAGCTATTGAAGAGGGTAAGCTCCCATTTGAACGTGGAGTTGTCTTAAGTGAAGACGATTTAATCCGCCAATATGTGATAATGGAACTAATGAGTAACTTTAAACTTGATATCAACCGATTCAATGAAAAATTTGACGTGGATTTCAATACCTATTTTGCAGATGCAATAGAAGCACTTGAACCTTTTGCACAAGAAGAGTTACTCAGTATCTCAGCTGATAAAATAGAGTGTTCAGAAACAGGAACACTTTTAATAAGAAACATTTGTATGCCATTTGATGCTTATATGAAAAAGCATGTGGCAAATAAAAAGACATTCTCAAAAACGGTATAAATAAATGAGTAATATAGAAGAGATTTTTGACTTTACCAAAACGAGTGATGATTGTGTAAAATGTGGTAAATGTATACCTGTTTGTACGATTCATAATGTAAACGCCGATGAAGTAACAAGTCCTCGTGGATTTATAGATCTACTGGGTGCATACAAACGTGGACAACTAGAGCTTGACAAAAATGCAAAAGATATTTTTGAGTCATGTTTTTTATGTACTGCTTGTACAGAGGTGTGTCCAAAGTCACTTCCAACGGATATGGTAATTGAACAAGCGCGTGCAGATATTGCTAAAAAATTTGGTATTGCTTGGTATAAAAGAGCTTTCTTTTTGCTTCTTCGTCACCGTTGGTTAAATGACTTAGCTTTTAAACTTGGGTATGTTTTTCAAACTTGTGGTTTTAAGATCAAAGCAGATATTGACTCAATGAGTCCGCGTGCATTTATGCCGATGCTAAAAGCTGACAGACTGTTGCCATCTCTTATGAAAAAATCATTTTTAAATTCTCACAAAGAGAATATTGACAATGGTGGAAAAAGAAAAGTGGCTGTGTTTATAGGTTGTTTAGCAAACTACAACTATAAAAATGTGGGTGAAGCACTTTTAGAAATCTTAGAAACTTTAGAGATAGATGCTTTTTTAGCTAAAAGTCAAAAGTGTTGTTCTGCACCTGCATATTTTACGGGTGATTTTGACACAGTTGATAAAAATGCAAAGTTTAACATAGAGTATTTTGAAAGTTTTGGTGAAGATATTGAAGCTATTATTGTTCCTGAAGCGACGTGTTCGGCTATGTTAAAGATAGATTATGAACACTATTTTCATGATCAACCTGAATGGTTAGAACGTGCAAAAAATATTAAAGATAAAATTTTTATGGCAACAGAGTGGTTGCAAAACCATACCGATTTAGAAAAGGTACTCGCTTCTAAAAAGAAACTTCCAAATATAGTAACGTATCATGACCCGTGTCATGCCAAAAAAATGCAAGGGATCTACCAAGAACCACGAAGCTTAATAAGCAAAAACTACAACATTGTAGAGATGAGTGATCCAAATGTATGTTGTGGGTTTGGTGGAATTACAATGCAAACAGAGAAGTATCATTTTGCTGAAGCTGCTGGAAAACCAAAGGCTGCAATGATTGAACAAAGTGGGGCAGAAGTTGTTAGTGCGGAATGCAGTGCTTGTAGAATGCAAATTAATAACTCTATGAGTACTTCAGGTGTTAAAGACGTTGTGTTTAAAAACCCAATTGAATTAATAGCTGACGCTCTAAAAAAGTAAAGAATAATAATGCCACAAAATAGTTGGAATTACATTTATGATAACTTTGATCCCGTAGCATTTAGTATTTTTTCTTTTCCAATTCACTGGTACGGAATGATGTATGTACTAGCGTTGGTAACAGCATTGTATATTGGAAAATACTTTTTAAAAAAAGACAACTTAAAATTTAAAGAGGGTCATTTAGACATCTATTTTATCTACATTGAAATAGGGATTATTTTAGGTGCAAGGCTTGGATATATACTTTTTTATGATTCACATACTTCTTATTACTTAAGCAATCCATGGCAAATTTTTAATCCATTTGATGCTAATGGGGACTTTGTAGGGATTCGTGGTATGAGTTATCATGGAGCAATTATTGGCTTTTTTATAGGTTCATACTTATTTAGTAAAAAGTATAAATCTCCTTTTGGTCCTATCATGGATCTAGTGGCAATCTCTGTTCCTCTTGCTTTTACTTTTGGACGCATTGGAAATTTTCTCAATAAAGAACTTATTGGACGTGAAACAGATGTAAGTTGGGGGATCTATGTAGAGGGTGTATTGCGTCATCCTTCTCAACTTTATGAAGCATTTTTAGAGGGAATTTTAGTATTTGTGGTAGTTTACGCTTATAAAAAATATCAACGATTCTCAGGAGAGCTTATTTTGGTTTATGGTGCAGCTTATGGATTGTTTCGTGCTATGGCAGAATTTTGGCGTGCTCCAGATGCGCATATTGGGTATGTGTGTTGTGAACTTATTACCCAAGGTCAACTAATGAGCTTAGGCATGGTAGGTGTTGCTTTTGTATCGTGGGTCTATTTTTACAAAAAGAGTGTTAAACTCTAAGTTTTATCTTTCATCCCTGTGCATTTTTCTATCTCTATGCACAGAACCTTTCCAAAAGTGATTGACTAGCCAATACACAATAGCTGAACCTATTATAGAAAAGAAAAATGTTCCAGCATACAAAGGTACAAAAATATTGTCCAAGTTATGGCTAAACCAATCGAGTGTCATCTCCACAGGTTCAGGTGAAATACCTAAAATAAAACTTCCCGTTAAGTACTCTATGTAATACATTGGTGGCATTGTAAAAGGATTTGAGAGCCAACACATAGCCAAAGCAAGAGGAACATTAAACCTGAAAAATGGCATAAAGGCTAAGACTAAAGCCATCTGCATAGGCATAGGAATAAAAGCAATAAAAACACCCAATGTTACACCGCGTGATACCATCTTACGACTTGTAGAAAGGTATTCTGAGGGAACCTTGTATTTTTTAATAAATTGCTTTAATTTTTCACTTTTAGAGATTTTTTTTAAGTTTTTTCTGACCATTATAAAGACTTTATTTTGTTATTTCAGATGATTATATCTTTAATATGCTAAAATTTCATATAAATAATAAGAGAGATAAATATATGTCATTTGAAAAATTAGGTGTTATGAAGCCGTTGTTATCAGCTATAAACGAATTGGGCTTCATAAACCCTACAACAATCCAAACAAGAGCTATTCCCCTTGTTTTAGCAAAAGAAGATGTTTTTGCAACGGCTCAAACAGGTACGGGAAAAACGGCTGCATTTGGATTACCAATGCTTCAAAGACTTCGTGCAACCTCTGCCGATGAAAATAGGCTACTTCGAGGTGTGATTCTCTCACCTACGCGTGAACTTAGTATTCAGATCCATGAAGACTTACAAAATTACGCTAAAAACTTAAAGTTAAATATAGCAGTTTTGGTTGGAGGAAAAGATATTGATTCGCAAAAAAGAATCCTTAAAAAAGGTGTTGATATTGTTATTGCTACACCTGGACGTTTAATAGAACACGTTGCAACAGGTCTAGATCTATCCAATGTAGAGATTTTTGTACTTGATGAAGCAGATAGAATGCTAGATATGGGTTTTGTAAAAGAGATAAGAAAAACACACCCACTCCTTCCAAAAAGACACCAAACCTTACTTTTTTCAGCAACTTACAGTGATAAAGTTAGAAAATTATCTAAGCTAATTTTGACTAAACCACAGTTTGTGGAATCGGCTAAGAAAAACTCGACGGTTGATACAATTAATCAAGTTGCTTATTTAGTCGATGTCGATAAAAAAGCAGCACTTTGTGCATACCTAATAGGCTCACGTAACTTTAGACAAGTTTTGGTCTTTACTAAAACAAAAGTAAGTGCAGATGAGTTAGTAATAGAGCTTCAAAAAGATGGTTTAAAAGCTGATGTGATACATGGCGACAAAACACAAGCAAAACGTTTAAAAACACTTAATCAGTTCAAAGAAGAAAAAATAAAAGTTTTAGTGGCAACCGATATTGCTTCTCGTGGTTTAGATATTGAAGAACTTCCTTACGTAATTAACTATGAACTGCCTTCTATTCCTGAAGATTATGTTCATCGAGTAGGACGTACAGGAAGAGCTGGACGCGAGGGTGAAGCTATTACACTTTTAGATATTTATGAAAAGTATGATATTAAAGATATTGAGCGTTTAATAGGGCAAAAAATTCCTCAAGAAACAGTGGAAGGATTTGAACCTGATCCAAATGCCAGACGTAAAGATATAGAAGATATTAAATTAAAGTCTGAACATAAAAAAGAGGATAAAAAACCTCGTAAAAAGCACTACAAAAAAACAACTAATAAACACAGACGTGTGACTAAACGCGGGTAATATTTGTTAGAAATTTTATACCAAGACGACCACTATATTGCTATTAATAAACCTTCTGGTTTATTGGTACATAGATCACCTATTGATAGGCACGAAACACGTTTTGCCATTCAAATGCTACGCGACCAAATTGGTCAATATGTATATCCACTTCATCGGCTTGATAAACCCACTTCTGGGGTTTTATTTTTTGCGCTTGATAAACAAAGTGCTCATTTGGTATCAGAGCAGTTTAAAGCTCACACCTTACAAAAGACTTACCTTGGTATTGTCCGTGGTTACACCGATCCACAGGGTAGAATAGAACATGCACTTAAAGAAAAGCTTGATAAAATAGCCGATAAAGATGCTCAAAAAGATAAAGAAGCACAAGAAGCTATTACTGAGTATAAAACACTGGCAAAGATAGAACTTGATTTTGCGGTTGGGCGCTATGACAAAGTACGCTATTCACTTGTAGAGATGAAGCCAAAAACAGGTAGAAAACATCAATTACGTCGTCATATGAAACACATATCCCATCATCTACTTGGTGATACGAAGTATGGAAGAGGTGAACACAATAAGCTGATTCGTAAAGAGTTTGATTGTCACAGAATGTTGTTACACGCATCAAAACTAAAACTTTATCATCCATATTTAAAAAAAGAGATTACTATTAGAGCAAATTTGGACAGTGTGTTTCAAAAATTTGTAGATATTTTTAAGTGTCATTGATACACAATTTTTTGCTATAATATATAATAACATGTTTAAAAGGATTATTTTTGATAGACAGTGCTAATACGCGAGAAGCTACTCCTTATGATTTTCAATGTGAAACGAGTTCTTACAGAGTTTTGGTGGTTGAAGACAGTAAATTTTTTAGTAGCGTTGTAAAAAAAGATTTGGTGTCTTACGGACATGAAGTAATCCAAGCTTTTACTTTAAAAGAAGCGACTCAATACATTGAAAATGAAGAGTTCGATTTTATCTTGCTAGATCTTATTTTGCCTGATGGTGAAGGTGATGAGATCATAGACTCTATGCCCAAAAAACTTCGCTCAAAAGTAATTGTACTTAGCGGAGATGAAGATTCCCAACGAAGAGATTATATTTTTAAATCTGGAATATTGGATTATTTTTCAAAAACAAGCTCTTTACAAATGGTTATGGAAGATATAAGAGAATTGATGTGTAGTGTTCAACAAAATTCTTTGTTAAATATTTTGATTGTGGATGACTCAACTTTTATGAGAAGAACATTAAAAGGGATTTTAACACCTAAAAGGTTTAATGTTTATGAGGCTGAATCTGGAGAAAAAGGTCTTGAAATTTTAAAAAATATAGAGATCCATCTTGTTCTTTTGGATTATGAAATGCCAAATATGGATGGCGCTCAAATGTTAGAACAGATAAAAAAGGTAAAAAAATATCTTAATATACCTGTGATAATGCTCTCAGGGACACAAAACAATGATGTTGTAGCAAGGGTATTAAAGCACGGTGCAAGTGACTTTATAAATAAGCCTTTTGTAACAGAAGAATTACTTTTAAAGATAGATCTACATATTAAATCTTACATTAATCATAAACGAATCAAACAAAAAGAACATGAGTTGGAGCTATCTCTTAAGCGATCCATCGATGCGGAAAAACATAAGTCTGTGTTTTTAGCAAACATGTCACATGAGATCAGAACACCACTCAACGCTATTATAGGTTTTGTGGATCTACTCGCACATGATGAAACAGACAAAAAGAAAATAGACTATTTAAACACGGTTCAAAGCTCAGGAAAACTTTTATTAAACCTTATCAACGATATTTTAGATTTTTCAAAAATTGAAAATAATAAGCTTGATATTAATAAAGAAGTATTTTTAATTTCAGATATATTTGATCTAGCGACCTCTGCGTATGAACCGATGGTAAAGAAAAAACATATAAAATTTGAAAAAATTCTTTATGGAGATGTACCTGAATATTTTTGTTCAGATTTTTTAAGAATCAAACAAATTATTACAAACTTACTTGGAAATGCCATAAAGTTTACTCCTGAAGATGGGCGTGTTATTTTTGAAATATCTTTAAGTGAAGATAAAAAATCTGTTGAGTTTAGTGTGGACGATTCGGGAATAGGTATTGCACCTGAAAACCATAAAAAAGTTTTTGAACTATTCTCCCAAGCAGAAGAAACAACAACGAAAAAGTTTGGTGGAACGGGCTTGGGACTTAGTATATCAGCCAAACTTGTTGAGTTATTAAATGGTCAAATTGGTTTAGAAAGTGCTTTGGGAGAGGGGAGCCGATTTTACTTTACTTTACCGATAGTGGATCTTGATGAAAAACAAGTTATTTATCATAAAAAGCACATCACAGTAGATAAAGAGGTTCATTTTGATCATCATCTTTTATTGGTTGAGGATAACAAAGCCAATCAAAAATTTATGGGTATTATATTAGAAACCTTAGGTTTTACCTATGACATTGCCAGTGATGGATTTGAAGCGGTTGAGAAGTTTACAAACAATATATATGAAGCTATTTTGATGGATGAAAATATGCCAAATATAAGTGGGATTGAAGCGACTAAAAAAATACTTGAATATGAAAAAGATAATAACCTTAGCCATGTTCCTATTGTCGCACTTACTGCTAATGCCTTAAAAGGGGATCGGGAGAAATTTATTGAAGCAGGCATGGACGAATACTTAACCAAGCCCTTAGATAAAAATACCTTAGTATCTGTGTTAGAAAAAATACTTCTGTAACTTAGTCTTTACTAAGCAGAGGTATAAGTGTTTGCGTGATCTGTTGGATATTTACAGGTTTTGTTAAATACTCATCCATTCCAGCATTTAAAAACTTTTCTCTATCACCCTTGAGAGCATTAGCTGTTAGGGCTATGATCGGAGTGTGTTTAAGCAAGTTTTTTTGTTCTATTTCTAAAATGCGTTTTGTGGCTTCTATACCATTCATATTTGGCATATTCTCATCCATAAATATAGCATCGTAACTATTTTGATTAAACAGTTCAATAGCTTCTACCCCATCATTGGCAACATCATAACTAAGACCTAATTCATCAAGAACAATTTTAATAAACATCTGGTTGGCTTTGTTGTCTTCTACCAGTAAAATATGACCATCTAGATCTTGGTGCTGGATCTCGTCTTGATTGTTCTCTTTTGTATGGAGTTGATGCCCCTTTTTAAGTGGAATATAAAAAGAAAATTCACTACCGTTGCCCAGTGTACTTTTAACACTCAGTTGTCCACCCATGAGTTGAACCAAAGTGTTAGATATGGAAAGGCCTAAACCTGTTCCTCCATATTTTCTTGTTGTGGAGTTATCTTCTTGAGAAAAAGGTTCAAAAATTGTTTTTTGGTACTCTTTTGAGATCCCTATCCCCTCATCTTTTACATTTACCATTAGCTTGTTACTTTTGTAGTCAATATTAAGATAAATATTTTTATTTTCTGCGGTGAATTTTATGGCATTGCTTAGAAGGTTATTAAGTACTTGTTTAATCCTAAGAACATCCCCTTTTAGAGAAACAGGAAGGGTTGCAAGGGTAAAATGAAGTTTGATATTTTTTTCATTTATTTTAGCTTCAAAGAGTTTTTTCGTAAGCATAAACTCATGGGTAGGGTTAAAGTAATGTTGTTCAATATCAATGGTACCACTTTCTAGTTTACTAAAATCTAATATATCGTTAATAATACTTAAGAGGTCTTTACTTGAACTGTTAATAACGTGTAAATATTTGATATTTTTAGGGTCTTTCTCTTTAGCTTTTATAATATCAATAAAGCCCATTATAGCATTTAACGGGGTTCTGATCTCATGACTCATATTGGCTAAAAACTCTGATTTTGCCACATTTGAAGCGAGTGCTTTTTTTGTTTGTTCTTTAAGTTCTTGTTCGTGAATAGTTGTTTTGGTTATATCATAAACCGTACCGATACTTTGTAGTAGATTATTGTCTTCGTCGTAATGAAGAAGAACATTTTCTCTAATATAACGCAATTCACCAGAAGAACGCACGATTTTGTATTGTATCTCGTATTGTTTATTTGAAGTGTCATTGCAGGTAGTTTTAACATTTTGTAGATCATCAGGATGTATGTAAGATAAGTACTTTTCTTTATTAGGATTAAACGATTGAGGTTCTTCTCCAAATATACGGTAGATCTCATCACTCCATTCAAGATTCTTGCTAAGGGCATCATAGTTCCAAGAACCTAGGTGTGCTATTTTTTGTACTTCTTGTAAAATAACATTTTTCTCATTGATCTCTTTTGTTCTTTGGATAACTGTTTTTTTAAGTTTACGACTAATCAGTAGCAATGAAAAAATAATGGCAACCACTATCAACAAGAAAGTTAAAAAGATATAAAGATATTTTTTGTAATCAACTTTTTGTGCATTTGGATCCCATACAATATTTTGTAAAGCTTTTTCTATTGCTTGTGAGTTAGCAAGATTTGTTTCTTCATAGGTTCGAGCAACTTTATAAAATCTTCCAGGATTTGTGTACCCTATATCAACCAGTTTTCTAACCATGAGCTTTTCATATAAGTTTGCTTCATATAGCATCTGTTCCATCGAAGCTTTAGAATGATACTTTTCTAATAAAATTTTTGCTGTTTTTTCTTTGTTATCCATTGCATAATGCCACCCTCTAAGTGAAGCATCTAAAAAACTTTTAGAGCGTTGAGGATAGTTTGTTAGTTCATTTTCTGTACTAAATAAAATACCATCGTAGAGATCTATACCGTAATTAATAGGATTAATAATATTGAAATCTATATCAGCATCCATTAGTTCGTAAAAAATACGACCAGAATGTGCTGATATAACATCTATTCGTCCATCTAAAAAATCTTCATAAGTGTTATTTGAAGGAACATAGTTATAGTTAGAATGGTTGAGTCCAAAAGAATGAAGTAAAGTTAATGTTGCTGCGTTATCTATATTTTTTGGATAAGAGATTGTTTTTTCATTCATCTCTAATGGTGTATAGACATTAGAATTTTCATGCGTTATAAGTATTTGAGGTGAATGTTGAAAAATAGAAGCCATGATCTGAACATTGGAACCTTTTGCTCGTGAAAGTAAAATGGTAGAATCTGTAATACTGTAATTTACTTTTTCTTTTATGACTTGTTTAACGTTATTTATATGAAAATCCCTTTCAAGGATTTTTACGTTTAAGCCCTCTTCTTCATAGTAGCCATTTTCTAAGGCCATAAAATAACCAGCAAATTCAAAAGATATAGTAGAATTTAGCTGTAATGATACATTTTGAAGAGAGGTTTGGTTTGCTGTTAGAGAAGCATAAGCGGTGAAAATAAAGAAGATAGCTTTAGTAATATTTTTTTTAAAATTCATTACTTATTCTAGCAGGAATTATATTTATTTAATTTTAAAGTTTATTGTTTTTTAATGATTTATTTAATGATGGTGTCAAGAGGGTAACCCATCAACTCTGCAAGTCCCCATTTTAAAGGGTTTATAGTCATTTGTTCTCTTTTATTTAAAGTTTATCAAAGGTTTAGCACTTTTGATTATTAAATTATATAGCGATTATTTTTAATATTTCCTTGACCCTAAACGAAACAATTTCGTTTAGGTCTATTTACTTAAATTAAAATCATTCAAACAATCATTCTTATCATAAATGCTATCTTGAAATGAATAATCTTCTATAATCTTTTTTATAAAAATATCTAACTCATTTTTAAAAGTTTGGTTAATCTTTTTAGAGTTAATTTTGACTGTATCTGTAAAATTGTCAGGAACATATAAAGACCTAACATTGTAATAATTATTCTCATTTTTAATAATCATTTCACCCTTACCAAACTCTTTAACATTGATACCACGCTCCTCTAATGGTTCTTTATCTATAACAGAGTTAATCCCCTCGTCACTCTCTGTTAAATGTAGTATTCTAAATATAGTATTATTTTTAATAGAGTTAGTTATACCACTCCCTACTGTAGTAAATATTTGAGTAGCATAGAACAATTTAAAACCACTACTTCTACCAGTTCTAAAAAGTGATTCTACTATCTCTTTTGTTTTATCATAAATGATTTTATCTGTTTTATCAGATGCTTTATAGTCTAATAATTCAGCAATCTCATCAAAGAATACATAGATATAGTTTGAAGTAAATTTCTTCTTATTTTTAGATATAAGATACTTCTGTCTAGCCTTGTTCATAATGTCTAATCTAACCAACTTTTTATATAGTTCTAGTCTTGAAGTTGTATAAGTGAATATCTTTCCAGTCTTATATTTATCCTCTAAATTTTGATATGGTTGTGATTCAACACCACCCTTAAAATCAATGAAATTCAACTCATATACACTATGAAAGTTATAAAAGATACTAAATAATATATGATTTAATGTATTAGACTTACCACCACCGCTTGTTCCCAATAATGCGAATGAGTGAGGAAGTTCTGAAAGTTTAACCCACTGAGGTATTTTCTTCTCTTTGAATCCACCTTTAAACCCTAAAAATAGTTGATTAGGTTTCATATAGTCTTTTGGACTTAAGTTTTTTAGTTCTTCAATGCTTGGAGTAGGATGTTTGAATCTAACTAATACACCAACCTTATTTATTCTTTTAATCTCACAAGAACCCATCTCATTTCTTTGTATCATATTATCAAACTGTTTTAAAAACTTGTCATAGTCCATAACTTCACCTGGAACTACTTCATAGATATAACCATCTTGTAGCTTCTTTTTTAGATAGTAATTTTCTAGTCCATAGTTTGCTAGTTTTCTTTGTTCTTTTTTATTGATAATAGTTTTATAGATATATGTAATAATAACAATGATACTTAAAATAACATAGACTTTATTGTAAGCTACTACACCTACAAATCCATTTCTATTATAGATATGATATGAGTTTTTTAATGTTCTCATTAAACTATCTATATAAAAATTATAGTCAATTTCTAAACTTTGTACAAATAAAAATGAAATATAACTTATAATATATGTAAGGAAAAATAAAAGAAATATAATCCCTACAAAATATTGACCGTTTAAATTACCCAATTTATCATACGACCCAAACTCATATACTTGTTTTTGTTTTTCCATTTTTTACCCCTATTTCTTTATCTCATAATTTGAATCTAATCTGTATAACTCATTAAAATTATTATCTGTTACAACATATTCATTATTAACTTTTATTGTTCTTGTTGTCCCCTCTCTATTTGGTCGATATGGGAGATTACTATAGTTTGTTATAGGTGTTGCTCCTATACTTGATTTAGCATTACTTTTAACTATATTATCAACTTCATTACATACTAAAACATTATTCTTTTTAGAACAATATTTATAACCTATATTTGTAACTTCAAAACCATTATTGGCAAATAGACTTATATTTAATAAACCTATTACCATTACTGTTTTTATTATATTTTTCATTTTGAAATCTTTTAACTTATTTGAGCATTTGAAAATAACCCTATTGCTTGTGCTAATGATTCAATACCAATAAACACACCACCAACTAATATTTTTACAACACCTTTGATATATTTTCCACCGTTTTCTTGTCCTTGGTCTTCACTCATAAAATCAGCAACACCCCAAATAATTACACCTAATCCCATAAATTTGAATAACCAATAGATAACAGTAAAACTTGAAGATGTCTCTTGAATAAGAGCATCCTCTAAACTACCACCAAATAAAGATATATTTATAAGTCCTAACACTACTAATATTTTAAATATATTACTCATTTTCTATCCTTTTAAATTTCTTTTTATAATGTTGATTTGGTCTTGTGATACTTCATTAAATATCTTTTGACTACTAAAGTTTAAGTCCATTATTGTGATTGATACACTCTTATCAATATTCTCATGTATTGCTATCTTACAAGGTAATAAAATAGAGTTATTCAATGTTTTATTATTACTGATAAGTTTTGATGCTTGTTTTCCCTGACACAACTCTAATACCGTAGTCTTATAATGTTTATCAGATTTAGTCATTTTGTCTAACTTCTTTTTATAATCAATCTCTTTTAAAACTTTCCACTTATATTTTTTTGTATCTTCTTTGATATTATTTATAGTAGTTTCATAATCATAATTTGATTTATAAGTCACATATCTAACTTTAAAACTATCTATATAGTTATCTCTTAATAATTTATTCTCTTCTAAATTTTTATCTGTATTGTTATATTTACTAATATTTATATTACTTGCATTTGATACATTACAACCAGTAAGAATCATACTTACACCTAATCCCGCTAATCCTATTTTTATTATATTTTTCATTTTTAAACCTTTTTATTATTTATATATTTTATTATCTGTTTTTTTAAAAATATTGTCATATTTGTATATTCAATATCATTTTTAACTACTCTTTTGAACTCTTTTAGTTCCTCTTCAAACGATAGAGGAAGTTTGAAACTAACACTTATATATTTATCATTTTTCATTGTTAGTTACCACCACTTTATCTTTTTCAACCATTTTCAACTCTTCTTGTGTCAATGGTATTTTTTGACACTTACACTCTTGACAAATATTAGCTGTAGCTAAAATTGTAAGAAGTATAATAAGAGCAAATGTATAATTTTTATCATTTATATATCTCATTTTAAACTCTTAATCTATTTCAAATAACTCTAATAATCTATCTTCTAATAGTTCATTTGATTCATTGATATTTTTTGAGATTTGTCTTAAGTTTTTTTGTATTATTAACGCTTCTTCTATTGTCTCTATTGAATGAAGATAAGTTAAAAAAGTTATATGAAACTCTTCTATAAATATTTTTGTTTCTGTATTAAAATCTTCAACCATTTTAAACCCTTTTATAATCCATAAGTGAAGTTAATCACTTATGCAATCCTTACAGGTTTTTGAGTTGAACTATAAAAAGTTCCTGAACCCTCAATTTTTGATACTTTAACACCTTTGATAACTACATTACTACCTTTTAAATCTTCTAATAGAGACTTTTTGAAACCTTTAATTTTAATGTTAAATAGGTCTGCTCTTGTACCATTATTGATTATTGATTGTAATGTTGTATCTTCTTTTGCTTCTACTACATTATCAACTTTCATAGTTAGTTCTTTATTTACTTGAAATTCTATATCTTGATTATCAACTTTTTTAATATCTTTACCAGCATAATAAACTTTGAAACCTTTTCTGAACTCTTCTACTTCTAAAACCTTAACAGTTTTACCAACTAACCCTTTTAATGTATCTTCATTATAAGACTTATGAATCTTTACTGTGTTTTTAACTAACTTACCTTTATCATTGAATGATACATTTTGAATCTGGATTGTATTGTCCTCATTTATATCATAACCTGACACCTTAACTAACATTTCTACTTTTAAAAAATTACTCATTTTTATTCCTTTTTGTTTTTGATTTTTGAGTTCTTAAAACATTATTTTTTGTTTTAATTGATATTATTATAGGATCGTTTTTTCAGTTTTCTTTAATAATTAGGTAATTTTTCATTATTTTTTAGAGAAATTTTAAAAGTTTTTTTTATGATTGATTATTGGGGGAGTTTTTTAAATTATTGAAATATGAATTTTTGTAATTTATTTAGATTATTATAGCAATAGAGTTAATATCTATTGCTTTATTAGTATTTTTGATTAGAATTTATCGTATGTATGTAAAATATTACCTTTATTATCCATAATCTCCATTTTATTGACTTGACCAACTACTGATACTTTTGTATTATTTGAACTAAGTACATAACAACCATGTTCATTTTGTATTTTACAGTATTTAAAGCTACTAAGTATATCTTTATTGTTAATTTCTTTTAAAGTATAATAATATTTAATAGTTAAATCTCTTGTAACATTACCACCACTATTTTTTCTACTTTTAATAAACTCTTTTGCTTCACTTTTTGACATAGGTAAGAAGTTATAACTATCATTTATATTATTAAAAAGTAGTTGAATTGATTCAACACCTTTCTCTTTAGTCCAAGTGTGATTGATATATTTACTTCCTTCAAAAGTTAAGTAACTTCTTTTATCCATTCCTTGAATTGGAAACTGTTGTTTTTTAAAGTCATATTTTCCAAATTTAGATCCTAACAAAATTGACCCAGTATCATTTATATATTTGTTATCTTTATTTTTTGCTATAAACTTATTAAATGCTTTTTCTTTTGCGTCTTCTAACTCAAACTCATCTTGGTGTACTCTTTTCCACTCTTTTCTATTTGTATGATACAGATACCATAAACCAACATTATCTTTCATTGTATTTAATTTATCTATATCTTTTGAAAATGCTCTATAACCTAACTCTCCTACTGTTTCAGGGTCATTTAAATTAACCTCATTACTTAATAATGAACTTACACAGAGACTTAATAATCCTATTTTTAATAATGTTTTTTTCATTTTTATCCTTTTCATTTTAATATACTATAGAAGATTCTACTATAGAGTATTGATAAAGGATTCTACTAAATGTAAACTTATGAATAAATTACACTATAAGGGATTCTACTATGGAATTTAATCAAGAATTTGATGTTGAATTATTTTATGAAAGAGTTGGAAATAATGTTGCTACTTATAGAAAAGATGCTGGACTATCTCAATTAAAATTAGCTATGTTAATGGGATTAAATTCTGTATCACTTGTTGCAAGTGCTGAAACATACAAAAAGAGTAATAAACACTTTAATTTAGAACATATCTATAAGATTAGTGAAATATTAAAAATAGATATTGGACTTCTTTTAAAATAATCCCCTAAAGGGACTATTCTTAACATATTTTATAAAATGTATCTTTTATTGTTAAACTCATAAGAGTTAATAGATTTACTTGTCTATAACCTTGATTTTCTATATCATATACTGTTACATAGTTTGAGTTAGAATTATCATTTTCATATACACACTTCATTTCTCTTACTGTATTATCTTTTTTTACAAATACACACTCAAAATACTTATTATTTTTAATTGTCTCTATCACTTTTAATCTATTTAATTTTTCCATTTTTTAATCCTTATTTGTTATTTAATACTGTATATATTGAACTTATAATCTCATCTCTACTTAATGAAGTTTGATACTCTAAATAAGTATCTATCTCTTCTACTATGTAACTTTGAATATCACTATTACTTGAATCTCTTAAATCACTTGAAAAGTTCTCTAACTTATCATTATTTAACTCTCCACTTTGTAGATACTCTACTAACTCTAATAATACTTTTTCTTCATTGTTTTCAATCATTTAAAATCCTTATTTATTTTTTATATGTAGAAATTTTAGCAAATATAAAAAGACTTGGCAAAAAAAAATGATAGTTTTTTAATTTATTTTCAAAATTTACAAATTAAATAATTTTTCTTCAACTTCTGGAGTCTCAAATGGATTTAGTTTTAACTCTTCAAAATATGATGAATCTAATATCATAAATTCCCACTCTGTCTTATCTAATACTAACTCATTTTTATAATATATTTTTTGTATAGATTTAGACTTTGAAGTGATTATATATTCTGATAAGTTTTGAATAACTTTACTTTTAAACTTTTGTATATATTTATCTTTTACTTTATCTAACCATTTTAGTTTCTCTTGTTTCTCTTTGCTTGTCATATTATATAACCACTTATTTTTTAAAGGGTCTAAATTGTCATAATGTATCTTGCTCCAATTATCAAAGTTTTTTAGTGTCTTTTTAAACTCTTTATCTATTTTTTTATTATCAACAGTATAAGAGATATTTTCAACCTCTTCAAATTTGAATACTTTCTTTTTAATAAGATTTTCTATATGTAAATATATAGGTTTTTTACTAGCCTTGTATCGTTGTAAAAGTTTAGGGTTATTCTTTGATAGATACTTATATACTAGTTCAATTTTTTCTTGTGTTGTATGTCTAAAATTAGAACTTGAAAAAAATCTTACATTAGAAAAATATCTTTTATAATGATTATAAAATAAGTTTTCATCTCTTGTTGTTTTTAATAGATATTTAGTTAGATATGTTGAACCTTTTGCGTTCTCTAATATCTCATATTTAGTTTGTTTTAGTTTAAAATGTTTAATAGTCATATTATAAACTTGTTCAGCAATATCAAGAAACTCATTATCTAAATAAAACAAAGAATGTAAGTGACCGTCGAGGCTTTTGTGAGGTTCTAACATTTTTATAAAATCTATATTCATAACAGCTGTAGCTTTGATATTGTTCTTTTTGCAATACCTTTTAACTTTATATTTTAATGTATGATAATAGTATCTATGAATCTCATTAAGATACTTTAAACCACTTGAAATGTTTTCTTCTAGTGTTTGATTGTTTGTATATGTTTTTGTTAATTTACCCCATTTATTATATTTATGAAAATCTTTATTAGGGAGTGTAAAAGTTATAAATACTTTCTCTTTATCTTTGTTCATATAATCTAAATACATTACTTTAGATATTTTTTTAATAGAGTATAATTTATCAGCATTATTTAAAAATTGACCCTCTACATGCTCTTTAAATTTTAACTCTTTATTATCTATATTATTATCTTTTATATCATAGTAAAAGTCATTATAGTATTTGAATACACCTTGGTTATAAGTATAATCTTTTATCTCTCCTGTAGTTTTGTTCATTTGCATTAAATTGTTTTTCACAAAATACTCTAGTCTTTTAGATGAAGCATTGTTATAGTGTTTTTCCATAGCATTTATTAAATAACTATAATTATCAATATACTCTTTTTTATCATTATCATTTTTCAATCTACTTAATAATCTATCTACTTGAATATCAGATAAACTTTTTTTATTTCTTATTAAATTGATTTGAATTAACTCTTTATTTCTACTATCACTATTAAGATACATATATACCCATTTACTTTTAAATTGTTTCTATTATAAGATGCTTTTTTCTATTTTTTTTAAAGTAATTTTATAAAGATTAGATTCTCTTTGATATTTGATAAGTCTTTGTACGTTGCTCACAGTTCTGTAAAAGTTAGTCGAGACACTTTTACTTTTAATACTCTTTATAATTAGGTTAGTTTTTTAGGTTTTTTAGGATGAGTAGAGGAGTGAAATGTTTTTTTCATTGTCACTTCCTCTATTAGAAAATATGAAATAATCTATTTTCAGGGATTGAATATAATTGATTGATAAGTTGATAAAAATGATAATTTATAAGTTTATTGATATTAAGTGATTTAGTTTTATAGTTTATTTTACTAATTGAATAAGGTTTTATTTATTAACTTTTTATAGTTATTGGTTTGATTGTGTGCTTGATTTTGATTGTTGATTATAGTGTTTGTTTAAATTAGTGTTATTTGAAGTATTAAGGGGTTATTTGAGTGTTTTATTGATATATTATGTATAGATATAGTTTGATTGAGATAGAAAGACATAGGGATCTTCTTGGAGTATGAATCATTGATATAGAAGTGTAACACGAGTCTTAAAAAATGAAACTCTTAATTTTATCAAATTATTAAGGTTAATTTAATTTACAATAGTTTAATGTTTTTATAAAATTAACACAAGGAATACCAATGTTTAACGAAATTAACAACAAAATGCTAGAGGTTCTGAATACAATCGTTTGGAAAATTAAGAAGTATAAAGTCAATATAATTATATCTGTTAAGGGATTTATTATATTTTGGATGTTAGTATCCTTTTTATCTGCTCCATTTGCTTCATATACACAAATACTAAAAATGTTTTTAACTGGATTTACAGTCTTTTTAATGTTATCTATAATTTACTATGCCTATATTGCAATAGAAGAGGATAGAAAGAAACTAATGAATATATGGAAAATGTATTTTCCTGTAATAACACTTATGTTTATTTTTATATACAGTATTGATACAAGTGTAACTAAAATGAAAATTGATTATTATAAAACAAAACTATCTTATGATATTACAATGAATAAGAATGATGCTAATTTAACATTTAATAATTATAAAAATTTAATTGATACTCATTTAGAATTTTATAAAAAAGAAGATGTAAATATATCAAAAATAACTGATTCTAAAATAGAAAAAAAAGAGGAAGAACATTATACCGTTTGGTATGCAAATCTAGCAGTTACAATTATGAATATAATAACTTGTTTTATGTTTTTATGGGCTTTAACAGAATTAACACCTTTTAAAGAAAAAGAAAAAACAAAAGAAAAATATAGTGATAAATATAAAAAACTATCCTAAAATTATAAAGAGAGCAGTCTCTCTAATATTTTCCCCTTAGGGGAGAATATAGTTATATATTGATTTCTATATTTGAATTATCTTGTTTAATAAAATTTACTTGGTCTTTATCAAAATACTCACTAAAATCAACTTGGTCTAACTTTGTCTTTAATGACTTATAATCTCTTTTACCTCTTAGATAATGCTTGTCTGTTATATCATTATTAGTTGAGTGACCTACTAGTGTTTTTAGTTCTAAATCTCCAAAATTATTACTAAAAAAGAGTTCTTGTGTAAAGTTTTTTCTTAGACTGTGTATATCTAAATGTTTTTTTCTTTCTACTCCAACTGTAGATAAAATAAGTTTATTGATTTGTGTTCCAACTTTTTCTTCTCTTGACTTTAAATGCTTGTAATCATTATAAAATAAGTAATCTTCACTTGACTTTTTTTCTAGTTGTTTTAATATAGTTAATCTCAATTCTTTATGAATAGGAATTATCCTTTTTGAGTATTCAGTTTTTAGTCTATCAGTATCAATATACTCTTTTTCTAAATCAATATCATTCTGCGTAAGCTGTAAGACTTCACCTCTTCTAAGTCCAGTCATTAGTGTAAATTTACAAAAATTGTAATCCTCTTCAAGATTTTCTTTTAAAATATCTTTTAGTAATGATTTAAATTCTTTTGGTTCAAACTCTTCTCTATTCATTTTATTATCCACTCTTAATTTTTTTAATGTTCCAAATATATTTTCAGGAGTATATCTATTATCATAAAAATATACAAATGCACTTTTTACTCTTTTGATTATCTCATTGATATTTGCTGGTGATTGTTTTTCATATTTATCTAATAGGGGTGATTTTTTATCTATAAGTAGTTTTAATTTCCCTTGTAACTCTTTTTTAGATTTCCAATTTTTAGGAACTTTTAAAAGAAAGTTTCTAAACTTTGAGGCTTCCTCATAACCAATTGAGTTAATTTTTGTTTTTTCTCCAAAGTATAGATAGATATATTCTACTGCTTGTTTATACTTTAACATAGTTTTAGAAGATGTTGTTTGTTCCTTGAACTCTAAAAAGTCTATTGAGCAATCTTCTATTGTTAATACTTTTCTTTTTTCATAATCTTCACTAATTACATTTTTATGTAATTTAGATAGTTGGTCACCTTTTTTTCTAGCACTATCTTCTATTTGTTGAATTATTTTTTCCTCTTCCTCTGTTTCAGGTAAAACTATAAATCCTTTACCTGCTTTTTGATAAATTAATGAATCGTTTACTAAATTATTTTTCAAACCAACCTCTTTTAATCTGTATAGTATTTTGTATTTTAGAATATTAGCATAAGTATAGTTATCAGTTCTTAAAGATTTGAATAAATTTGTATCTCCAATTTTAACAACAAAGTAATATATTTTTTTTCTTTTATGAAGATATTTAGAGTTTTTGAGATTAAGTCTACCCAAAAGTTTGTCAATTTGTTTAAGGTTGTTAAAAGTTTTACTTAATGGTTCTATTTGTGATATATAAGGGGTTTGTGAGTTGTTTGATATGGTGTCAAGAGAGGGACTCGAACCCTCGACCTCCGGCTTATGAGACCAGCGCTCTAACCAGCTGAGCTACCTTGACATCTTTTTCTAAAGAAATGGAAAAGGCTTCCATTTTGTAGGACGAAATTATAGCCATCCAAAGCTTTAAAAAAACTTTGAATACTTAAGAATAATTAAATTCTTTGATTTTTTTCCTCTTTAAGGATTTCATCAAGTATCTTCATAACATCTCTTGAGGCTATTTGAGCTTTTTCAAAATACTTTACTACATTTTCAGCATCTTGTTCGCATCGATTATTTTTAACACATTCAACAGCTTTTTTAATGTTGTCATGAACTTCTTTATGCGGTGCATTTAATTTTGAGTAACTTGGTACATTTGCGAATTTTTCTTTTCCTCTACCATTTAAGTACCATTGACCAAGGCGACACTCTTTTTCATTTTTAAAGCTCTCATCGGCGTTGTTTTCAAAAACAGTTTTGTACCCAGCAGCTTTAAAAAGAAGATGATCCAGTTTAGTTAAAACGACAAATATACTGTAAGTAATATTGAGTGTTTCTTGTTCAATTTTTCTTGATGTTTTTGTTAGTGATTCTGATTTATCATGAAAAACTATCATTTGTTCACTTGCACTTTGACTAAGTTCTTCCATTGAAATAGAATGGGAATGAACTTCTTGGGTATTTTGTTTTAAACTTTGTACGGTAATCTCTACTTCACTCGTGGCTTTTTGTGTTCTCTCTGCAAGTTTACGTACTTCATCAGCAACTACAGCAAAACCACGTCCATGCTCACCTGCACGAGCTGCTTCAATCGCGGCATTTAGCGCAAGTAGGTTTGTTTGGTCTGAAATATCTTTAATAAGATTAATAACATCAGAGATACTCTCAACGTTTGAATTTAATGTTCCAACTTGCTCAAAAGTACTTGTGATATGCTCTAAAAGTTCATTCATAGTAGTGGTCATTGTGTTCACATCGGTAGAACATTGGCTCATTTCATGTTCAGTGTCACAACTATCATGTTCAATCTCTTCGAGTTCTTGTATGTTTTGTGCTAAACCAGCTTGGATCTCTTTTAGGTCATGATCACATGATTGAGATAATCCTTTTGTAAGCTTTAGTATAAGATCATGTTGTTTAGATTGTTGATTGTTTGAAAGTTCCCTTTTTAAAGATTCAATTTCTGAGTAAGCACTTTGTAGCTTATTTTCTAAATGCTCAATCTCACTATTTTTAGAATTTAATTCTGCTTGTAGATTTGTATTATTACCAAAAAAAGCCATACGTTCCCCTTTATTATGTGTAAGTATCTTTGCATTATATATGCTGTAAATATAATACAAGCTTAAGCTGTATAAAATAAATATAACTCAAATAGACTTAGTCTAATAGGGATATATAAGCTTAGTCTATGTGACTAATATATTGACTTTGTTACCTATTTTTATGTAATATTGCAATACAAAAATAATTAAGGATTTTTTATGAACTTTCAACCATTAGGTAATAGAGTATTAGTAAAAAGAGTTGAAGAAACGAACACTACCGCTTCTGGAATCATTATCCCTGACAGTGCGACTGAAAAACCGTCTCAAGGTGAGGTTGTTGCTGTAAGTAAAGAGGTAAGTGTTTTAGAAACTACAAACAAAGTTTTGTTTTCTAAATTTGCAGGTAATGAAGTTGCATTCGCTGGTGAAAAATTCTTAGTTTTAGATGTTGATGACATCTTAGGAATTATCGGTTAATTTTAGTGACCAATAAGGTTCAAAAAATAAAATAAAATAGATTAAGGAATATATACATGGCTAAAGAAATAATTTTTTCAGATGACGCTAGAAACAAATTAGCACGCGGTGTTGCACAACTTACAGATGCAGTAAAAGTAACTATGGGACCACGTGGTCGTAATGTACTTATTCAAAAAAGTTACGGTGCGCCTGTTATTACTAAAGATGGTGTATCTGTTGCGCGTGAAGTGGAATTAAAAGATAAACTTGAAGATATGGGAGCACAACTTGTTAAAGAGGTTGCTTCTAACACAGCAGATGAAGCGGGTGATGGTACAACAACAGCTACTGTTTTAGCAAATGCTATCTTTTCTGAAGGCTTAAGAAATATTACTGCTGGAGCAAATCCAGTAGAAGTTAAACGTGGTATGGATAAGGCTTGTGAAGCAATTTTAGAAAACTTAAAAGCTTCATCTAAAGTGGTAAATGGTAAACAAGATATTGCTCAAGTAGCTACTATTTCTGCAAACTCTGACACTACAATTGGTGATATGATTGCTGAAGCTATGGACAAAGTTGGTCAAGATGGTGTGATTACTGTTGAAGAAGCAAAAGGTATCTCCGATGAATTAGATGTTGTTGAGGGTATGCAATTTGACCGTGGTTATTTAAGCCCATACTTTATTACAAATACTGAAAAGATGACAGCTGAGATTGAAAATCCATTTATTTTGTTAGCGGATTCAAAAATCAACTCATTAAAAGATCTCCTTCCACTTTTAGAGCAAGTTCAAAAAACATCACGTCCACTTTTAATAGTTGCTGAAGATGTAGAAGGTGAAGCACTTTCAACCTTGGTTGTAAATAAACTTCGTGGTGTATTAAACATCTCTGCTGTTAAAGCACCTGGATTTGGTGACAGACGTAAAGCGATGCTTTTAGATATTGCTATTTTAACGGGAGGTACGGTGATTTCTGAAGAAACAGGACACACTATTGAAGGTGCTAATATTCAAATGCTAGGTCAGGCTTCTCGTGTGGTTATTGACAAAGACAATACCGTTGTTGTAAATGGGGCAGGCGATCAAAATATGGTTGCTCAAAGAATTTCTGAGATTCGTACACAAATGGAATCGACAACTTCTGAATACGACAAAGAAAAACTTCAAGAACGTCTTGCAAAACTTGCAGGTGGTGTAGCGGTGATCAAAGTTGGTGCTGCAACTGAAACTGAAATGAAAGAGAAAAAAGACCGTGTTGATGATGCACTCTCAGCAACAAAAGCTGCTGTGGAAGAGGGTATTGTTATCGGTGGTGGAGCTGCACTTATTAAAGCAGGTGCAAAAGTTTCTTTGGATCTTGAGGGTGATCAAAAAATAGGATGTGAGATTATTTTACGTGCTATTAAAGCACCAATTAAACAAATTGCTCAAAATGCAGGTTATGACACAGGTGTGGTTGTAAATGCGGTTGAAAGTGCTAATGAAACAACAGGTTTCAATGCTGCAACGGGTGAATATGTAGATATGTTTGATGCGGGAATCATTGATCCATTTAAAGTTGGTCGTGTAGCTCTTACAAATGCAACTTCAGTTTCTTCTTTACTTCTTACAACGGAATCTGCGATCTATGAGATACCAGAAGAAAACCCAGCACCAGCAGGTGACATGGGTGGTGGAATGCCTCCACAAATGGGAATGCCGGGTATGATGTAAGAAGGCGTTAAAAAAACGTGAATTTCTTCACGTTTTTAGCCTTCGAATCAAGACTCTATGTCTAAAGGACAGAGTCGCGAAGGACAATCTGACACTTTCATTTTATTTTTAGCCTTCGAATCAAGACTCTATGTTTGAACGACCCACTGATGGAGAACTTTTTTGTTATAATTATTTTATGGATTATTCAAAAAGTAAAAATATAACAGTTTTGTATGTTGAAGACGATGATGTCGCACGTGAAAATGGGGTAGAGTATCTACAAAACTATTTTGATACCATTTATGAAGCTAATAATGCAATAACAGCTTTAGACTATTATGAAAAATACAATCCAAATATTATTATCACTGACATACAAATGCCTAAACTAAATGGTTTAGACTTTGTAAAAAAAATACGCCAAAAAGATGAACAAACCCAAATAATTGTTATAACTGCATACAGCGATACACACTATCTTTTAAAAGCAGTAGAATTAAAACTTGTTAAGTATCTCATAAAGCCTCTTAAAGAAAAAGAGTTTAACCAAGCCTTGCAACGTTGTGTTGAGAGTATCGCAGAAAAGACTTCCAACATTGTTAATTTATCTGAAAATAGTTATTTTGACAGCTACAATAACACTTTGATTGTAAACAATGAAGTCGTAAAGTTAAGAACAAAAGAGATAGAACTTTTTTTACTATTATTGAAATATAAAAACAGATACGTAACCTATTTAGAAATAGAAAATAAGCTTTGGCAAGAGAGTGTAATGACCAAAGATGCCTTAAAAACACTAATTAAAAACCTCAAATCTAAACTACCAAAAAACTCTATATCAAATTTAACGGGAACGGGCTACAAACTTGAACTATGAGGTGAATGAACTTTTAGCCTATGGAATCATATTTGGTATTTTAATGATGAGTATATTTTATACTTTTATAAAGTATATTTATTCAAGAGAGATTATTTACATAAGTTACTGTTTTATGCAGGTCTTTTCTTTGACTTATATAGCAACATACAGCGGAATATTTGATCTTCATATCAGTGTACAAAATGGGTCAATGGTATTAGCCATTTTAAGTGCAATTATTTTTTCTATCTCTTTTTATGAAGGAAAATTTACCCCAGAAATAAATAATTATAAAGAATTAATACTCAATACGGTTTTGCTTAATATTGTGATTCTTATTGTATTTTACCACTATGTTTTATTTAAATATTTACCTTATACATTGGTTTTTGCCATCTTTTTTACCTCTGTTATTTTTAATATAAAAAGAGAGATGAATCCTACGATGATCTATGTAGTGGGTTGGTCTGTATTGTGTTTATTGTTATTTGTTTTTGACATGAAAGTGTATTTTATAGAACAAGGGTATATTGATATTGTTTTGATGGCTTTTGCGGTTGAAGCAATTTTATTTACAACATCGATCTCATACAAGTATATATTATTAAAAAATAAAGCATACGATTATCATAATATGCTGATTCAACAGTCCAAAATGGCAAAAACAGGTGAGATGATAGGCAATATTACCCATCAATTTAGACAACCACTAAACAATATCTCTTATATTTTAATGAACCTCAAAAAAAGGCATGAAAACAACAGATTAAGTGCAGAGTATTTTAACAAAAAATTTCATTCAGCAGAAGAACAATTACAATTTTTATCTAAAACAATAGATGATTTTAAAGAGTTCTACCAACCCTTAAAACAAAAAGAAGATTTTATTGTGAAAGAAGCCATAGAAAACAGTTTTAGTATTTTAAGAGCAGAATTAAAACACAAAGACATAAGACTGGATCTACAATATTCAAGCCATGAATACACAAAAATACATGGGGTTAAAAATGAACTCTCACAAGTAATGTTTGCACTTTTGTCAAATGCTTTAGAAGCGTTTAAAAAGGTAGATGAACCTTGGATTAAAGTGATTGTAGAAGCAACAAGTGCTGAAGTTATTATTAGGGTGAGGGACAATGCACAGGGGATTAACAAAAAAGATATTGGAAAAATATTTGAACCGTATTATTCAACAAAGCAAGAGGGAAGTGGAATCGGTTTGTACTTGGTAAAAATGATAGTTGAACATACCCTAGAAGGAAAGATCAGTGTTGAAAATACTTCAGAGGGTGCAGAATTTACCCTCTGTTTTGAAAAAGTTATTTGAAAAGTTCCTCTTTTGGATAAATAAAAGCTATCTCTTGCTTTGTTTGAATCTTAGGATCTTGTTTGGCAAAAACCTTGAGCGTTAATTTTAATACACTGTCTTGTGTATGGGATAAATGGAGTCTTTTCTTTGTTTGAATGATCAAAATCTTCTTAACTCTCCTGTTTGGTTCAAGTTCAAAAGATTTGAAATTTTTAACATAAAACGTTTCATTGTTTTCAAGTTTGACATCATAAGTATAGGTTTTGTTTTGTGTATTATGAACAGCTAGAACATAACCATTGTAAACTTGGGAATCTTTTTGTATTGTGTAGAGTTGGGTTGTTTTGTTAACGTTGATCAAAAGAGGTTCTTTCTCATAAGCAAACAAAATACCTAACATCAAAGTGGCAACCACACTTACAAAGTAGGTGACATTTCTTTTTGAAAAATAGTTACTATTGATCTTATTATGCAAGGCATTTGTACTTTGCCAATTGATCAATGACTTCTTTTGTAGCTTACCCATAACACTGGCGCAGGCGTCTGAACATTCCAAGCAGTTAATACATTCAAGTTGTAAACCCTTTCTAATATCAATATGGGTTGGACAAACTTTAACACATGCTTCACAGGTTGTACACTCTTCATTATTAACCCATTGGTCTATGTTTAAAACAGATTTTTTTGCATTTTCATAGACAGAACCACCTCGATTGGTATCGTAGATGACATGTTTAGTATCTTCATCATAAAGTACGTTTTGGGTTCTTGAATAGGGACACACATAGGTACAGAAGTTTTCTTTTAATAGGATAATATCATACACCAAAAAGCTTGCTAAAGATAATACAAATGAAAATAAAAACAGATGTTGAGTAGGTTCTTGAAGATAAAGAAAAAAATCTTCAGGTGGCACAAAATACCACATAAAGTTTGATGCTGCGAGCAAAGAGATACCTATCCATAAAATAATAGCAATAAAAAGTTTTACAAGATTTGACCCTTTATAAAGATCAATAGATTTTTGTTTATTTTTAATTTTTCTTAGATCGAGTAAGCTACCTTCTATTAGATCTCTGTATATAACTCTAAAAATGGTTTGAGGACAGCCCCAACCACACCAAAACCTACCGAGAATAGAAGTAATAGCAAATATACCTATAAACAAAGCGATCAGTAAAAAAGGCATAACATAGAGTTCATTGACACTAAAAGAGATACCAATAAAGTGGAATTGAAGCTTTTCAAAAGATAAAAGCAAAAGATGGTTTCCATTGATTTTAACAAAGGGGATAAGCAAGACAGATAGGGTGATTAGGGTATAGGTGAGGTACCTTTTTTGGGTATAAGACATAAGGGATCCTTTTCGTTTTTTTGAAGTATATATTTTAATGGTGTTCGTTTGGTGGTATTTAAAATATATTACAAAATACAAGCTAGATACATGAGTTTTTCTTAAGAGTATTCATATATACTTGCATTGAAAAAATAAGAAAATGAAGGTTGATAAATGACTAACCCATTTGAAAATGGTCATATAAAAAACTATCTTTTAGCCTATGCCAGTGTGGTTGTTATTATGATACTTTTTTTTATTGCATCGACACTTTTTCATGACATTGAAAAGATTGAAAAAAAAGAGTTTGAAACAAATAAAACACAGACTATAAAATCAACAAATACGCCACAAAGCAATGAAACAAGTCCAAAGTTAAATAATTTTGGAATAAAACTCATAGACAAAACATATTAGGCATTAAAGATGGGAAAAAGCGTTTCTTTAGTTCTTGGTAGTGGAGGAGCAAGAGGTTTAGCACACATAGGTGTGATACAATGGCTTGAAGATAATAACTACAAAATAGAATCTATTTCTGGGTGCTCTATTGGGGCACTTATTGGTGGATTTTATGCAGCTGGAAAGTTAGAAGAATATGTTAAGTGGTTAGACGAACTAGATACTTTAAGCATGTTGTCTTTACTTGACTTTAAAGGTGTCGGCGGATTATGTTCAGGTGAGAAACTGTTTTCAAAACTAGAAGAAGTTATAGGTGATCCAAAGATAGAGGACCTTGCTATAAAGTTTACCGCTGTTGCGACAAATATTGAAGCTGAGAAAGAGGTTTGGATCAGAGAAGGTTCTCTTTTGAGTGCTATTCGGGCATCGATCTCACTGCCTTTATTTTTTACACCCCATACACATAATGGACGGCTATTAATTGATGGTGGTGCATTAAACCCCGTTCCCATAGCACCAACCATGAGTGACAACACGGATCTTACTATTGCTATAAATCTAGGTGGAGAAAGTTGTAATCGTCCCATAAAAAAGAAGCGGAAAAAAGAAAAAAAACTCACTTCAAAAATCAAAGAATACATGCAAAGTATATCGCTACCTCAAAGTTTAACAGCAGAACAAGGGATCTACACAGTAGCAAATAAATCTTTTGAAACAATGCAAGGAAGTATTGCAAAGATGAAGTTGGCTGCGTACCCACCTGATATTGAGATCAATATACCAAGGGATATTTGTGCAACATTTGATTTTCACCTCTTAAGAGAACTTAGAACTTATGGTTATCAAAAGTGTGAAAAGGGTTTTCGTAAACTTTAAAAAAACCTATTAAGCGTACAACACAATATCAAAACAAACACCATTTTTAATATTGTATGCTTTGAGTTTACCACCATGGTGATCTTCTATCATAATTTTTGACATATACAAGCCTAAACCTGTCCCACTTTGCTCCTCTTTTGTACTAAAGTAAGGATTAAAAATGTTGTTTATAATTTCGTCTTTTATCCCTCCTCCATTATCTTCAATTCGAATGGTGAAAATATTGTTCTCTTTAATAGTTTGTATTGCGATCATTGGATTGTGTGTATTTTTTTCTACAAAATTGTCTTCAGCATTTTTGATAATATTTAAGATCACTTGCATAATCTCATTTTTGTATAAATAGATTTCATCTTTAACTGCTAGATCCAACAATAAGTTGATTTCAAGAATGTCTATGGATGATTGTACTATTTTTAGGGCTTGGGTAATTGGAACGTCTAGGGTATGTTTTTCTTGTATTTTATCTGTTTTGTAGAATGTCTTAAAGTCATCAATCATGGTAGATAAAAATTGAACATATTCATTGATTGTGTCATACTTTATATTTGTAGATTCAAGGTACAACTTATTTTCATCGCTTGTGTTAAAATCTTTTTCTTTTATATTTAGTTGCAATTTAAGTCCAATTATAGCACTTGAAATAGCGCCTAAAGGTTGGCGCCATTGATGGGCTATCATCCCAAGTAGTTCCCCTATTTGAGCTAATCTTGATTGTGACTGAAGTAATTTTTCTTTTTGTTTTATGTCTTTAACTGCTTCATTTATCTTTATTTTTAAAGTACTATTGAACTCTTTTTGTTGTTCATATGTACGGTTAAAAGATCTGGCTAATTCAGATAATTCATCTTCTTTGTTGAGTATTTTAAGGTTTTTTATTTTTTTCCATTCTCGAGTATGTTCAAGTATTTCTTGCATAGGTGAAATAAAAGAGTAGTTTAAAAACATGTAAAATAAGAAGACAAGGATGATTGAAAATATTAAACTTAAGTAAAACATTTGTTTAAGTTCATTAACATCTCTTTCAAATTCACTGACATCTATTTTTGTTTTAAGAACATAATTTTTTACTTTGGTTAAAGAGATGTATTTACTGGCTATGTAGCTATAAAGTACAATATATGTTTTGTCTTTCTCATGAATGGTATATTTGTATTCTCTTTTCTTTTTGCAAATATTATTTACTATTGACAACTCTTTATTTGATTGTGTCATTTTCTGGGTAATGTAGTTTTGCTTTGAATTGTACTTATTTGCATTGTCTTTGGTAAAATTGACAACGTACTTTCCATAATCAGCAAAGAGTTCGAGGTCTTTTACAATGGAATTATGTATATTAAATTTATATAAATTTCCCACCACTTCACTTACTATTTTATCATGAATGCCAATCTCGAGTACGGTTTTGTTTTCTTTGTTCAGTAACATGTAGCTATAGGTAATATATTGTTTAGACAATAGATCGTATGATGGATTTGAAGTGATAATTGTGTTGTCATTTACTGCTTTATCTATGTACTCTTTTGCTCCCATGAAATTTAACATATTTAGGTGTAAGTCTTTAGGATCGGTTGTTTGGTAGATTGTGTATTTGTTATTAATTAGATAAAGATTCACATCTAAAGTAAACTTTTTTTTTATCATTTTTTTCACGGTATCAAGTTCATATTTTGGGTTGTTTATTAAGAGTGATTGTCCGTACTTATTGATTTTCTGATAATCATTGTATTTGTACTTAAGCAGTTTATTTTTTATAACTTCTGCTGTATTTACATTGAGTTTTATATTGTCCACAGTGTTATTAACAGAAAAATTAATAAAATCAGTGTAGTGTTCTTGATGTACTTTGTAATTAGAGTATGTTATTAAAATCAGTGTAGTTAATGTAAAAACAAGGATTAAGAGTATTTTAGATTGAATGGTTTTAAAATTAAACATCGTAAGCCTATATTGTTGCAGAGAAAATTGAATTTTCAATGCTTTCATATTCATCAATGTGATCAAAAACATGTTCGAATTTTTCATGGAAGGTAGAAAATATCTCTATTAGTTTGGGATCAAAACTATGCCCACTTTCTTTTGTAATCAGATCAAATGCTTTTTGATGTGAGTATTGTTCTTTATAGACCCTTTTTGAACGAAGAGCATCATAGATATCTGCGATGGACACTATTCTAGCTGATAAAGGTATTTCATTGGCTTTTAGTCCATTTGGGTAACCAGTTCCATCCCATTTTTCATGATGATAAGTAGCTATGTCTGCTGCAATTTGTAAGTAGCTGTCTTTATTGAATTTATCGTAAAATATTTTATTTGCTTTTTGCAAAACTGCCCCACCAAGTTTGGCATGTGTTTTAATAATTTCTAATTCTTGAGTGAGTAAGGGATCTTTTTTGTTTAGAATTGCTTTAGGTATAAAAATTTTTCCAACATCATGTAAAATAGAAGCAACGGATATGTATTTAACATGAGTACATTTATCTTTGTACGATTGAGGAAGATTCTCAACAAGGATCTTTACATAATATTCTACCCTTTTTATATGGTTGGCTGTATCATCATCAAACACTTCTATGAGGTTTGCAATGGTTTCAATAGAAATTTTTTGTGTAAAGTAGATCTCATTGATTTGTTCATCAATCTTTTCTTGCAAATATCGGTTCATGTTCTTTAATCGGCTATGGTAGGTTTGTTCTGCCTTATATGTAACAATAGAACGACAGGTTGAGTACAAGGTATGGGAGAGCTGCTCTAGATTTATTGGCTTGATAATAAAGTTTGAGATATTATTTTGAATAAGATTTATTAAACGTTGTGAATCACTATAAGAAGAGATTACTATAATCTCTTGTTTTATGTTAATCTGATGCACATTCTTTATAAATTCTTCACCATCCATTTTTGGCATAACAATATCTGTTATAACTAGATCAAAGCAATTGTTTTGTTTAAAATGTTCTTGGTATAGTTCTAAAGCTTCTTGACCATTTGAAGCACTAATGACTTTTTTAAAGTACATCTCCAAAACAATAAGGGTTTCTTTTTGGACATCTTTGTTGTCCTCAACGTATAATACATTTAGTTTTTGGGTGTAGTGAAAAACTTCAGCAAATTCCATAATAAGTTCTCCTTAATATCGGTGCAATTTTATCAAAAGAGTATTGCACAATTATTGCAAAGATGTTATTAGTAGTTAAGTGTATATCCTACGGAATATTGATTTTTAATCAAATCTTTTGGTAACTTTTGTCGAAGTCTTGAAACTAGGGGAAGCAGTGTTTTTTTGTTTGCGTCTTCTATATTGTCATTCCATAAAGAAGAATAAATCTCTTCAAATGTGGTTGGTTTCATTTTGTTTTTTACTAGTAAGGAAAAAAAGATCGTTTCTTTTTGTGTGAGATGTACCTGAGTCGTATCATGAAAGAGAAGTTTATTTTGTGTGTCCCATGTAAAATTATCAAATGAAATGATTTTTGAGTTATTCTCTTCTTGAGTTTGATTCACTTGAATTGAACGAAGTTTATCACAGGCTTGATAGAGAGTAGATAAGGTTTTATCGTATTCAATAGGTTTTGTTAAAAATTGCTCTATACCTAAGTTGATAAGATCTAGTAGGTAAGATGTTTCGCTATGAGCAGAAATAACAATTATAGTTTGTTCTTTATTTTTTGCATAGATTGTTTTTGTCAACTCAATACCATTCATTTTAGGAAGGTTAATATCGGTAATAACAATATCATAGTGTTTTTGATTTTCTTTATGGAAACGTTCGTATTGTAAGATAGCTTCTAAACCATTGTCACAGATGTCAACTTTTTTAAAAAGTACTTTGAAAATTTCAGCAGTTTCTTTTTGGAAACCAAGGTCATCTTCAACAAATAAAACTGAAAATTGTTTTGTACACAAGTACAATTCATTATAAGAAACCATTAAACCCCTTTTTAGCTTCTAGCAAGTTATTCTTTTGTAACGATGTAGAGTTGTTCGTGTTTTAGACGTTTTAAAATATTCATTACCGATACAAAATCTTGAAAACGTGATTCTTTATCACTTCTTAGAACAACGGTTTGTTCTTTTGAAAGTTTAGAAAGTTTACGTTGGAGTGTTGTTAAATCAACTTTTTCTTTTTCAAAAAACATCTCCCCTTTGGCGTTGACATAGACAGAAACCTCTTTTTCAAGGTTTTCTTTTTGTGCCTTTTTAGCCTCGGGTAGATCCACGGGAATGATCCCTTGCTTTATAAAAGTAGCCGTGGTTAAAACCATGACTAACAAAACAAGCATAATATCAATAAATGGAATTACATTTATCTCATCAAATCTTTTAGGTGCTTTTTTTAAAGTACCCATCTTTAGTCCTTGGCATTTTTTACATCGTATTGAGTCAGAATCTTCTCAACCTTTCTCAATGAAATGGTGTAAAAAACAATAGATGGAATAGCAACAACCAAGCCCATAGCAGTAGCTTTTAGTGCCAGTGCCAGTCCTATCATGATTTTTTTAGCATCGACCGCTCCAGCATCACCTAAGGTGTAAAACGTGATCATAATACCCAAAACGGTTCCAAGTAAACCGACATAAGGCGCATTTGAACCAATGGCACTAATAACACCTATGTTGTTTGTTAGATCTATCTCTAAATTATCTCTGTGTTGATAATCATCGATGCGGACACTTTTGTAAAACATCATTCGCTCTATGAAAAGCCATAAAGTAACGACACTCATACTTAAAAGAATACCCATAACACCATAATCTAAAGCTTGTTCTGCGTAGGTTAAAAAGTTTGTTTGTTCCATAATTTATACTATTCCTTATTTAAACTCTAATATTATTTTGGTTCCATCGTTTAATTTTGAATCGATGGATAATTTTATATTTTGTTTGTCACAAAATCTTTTAACAAGACTTAATCCAATTCCAAAACCTTTGGTTTCGGTGTCACCTTGATAGTATGTATCAAACACTCTTAAGAGTTTGTTCTCATCCATCCCCTGACCATAGTCTTGTATGCTAAGTTGTTTTGCATGGAGGATAATATCAATGTCTGTGTTATTTTGGCTGTATTTTATCCCATTATCAACAATATTGTCAATTACCTTAGATAAACCGATTTTGTCATTAAAAATTTGAGTGGCTTGTAGATCTAGGTTGAACTTTTTATTGGGATAGATCCCTTGTAAAAAATCTATTCTATCTTTTATAAGTAGATCCAGATCAAACATCTCATTGATCTCTTTTGTGGTGTGGGTTTTGATCATGTAGTCGAGTTCATTGTAACGCTGTTCTAACATGTTTGAAGCATTTAATATACGTAAAACCCGTTTTAGATCTTTTTCATTTTCTATATTTTTTCGAAGCATTTGGGTATTTGTTTTAATCGTACTAATTGGAAGATTAAGTTCGTGTAAGGTTTCTTTTGAAAGATGCTCAATGTTGTTTAGGTGTTGTTTAAATGGATCCACTGCAAGCTTTGAGATAAAAACACCTGAGAAAATTGCCAAAGTTGCTAAAATAGCGAACAACAAGTAAGGGTCATCAAACTTTAAAATATTTAAAAAGTAATACGATGTGATTAAAAACCCTAAGGTGGTAAAAAAATAATAGATAAAAATATTTAGACGTAGATTATGAAACAAGTTTGTATCCGATAGCTCGAATGTTTTGAATGGTTATATCTGGAATCAATTGTTTAATTCTATTGATATAGACCCGCAAGGCACCATCACTTCCACCCTCGTTATGACTCCATAGTTCATCAAGTATAAGCTCTTTTGGTACGGTTGAATTGGCATGACTCATTAGTAAGAGTAAGAGTTTGTACTCTTTTTGAGAGAGTTCTAATTCTTCATCGTTATACAGAATCCTTTTATGCACTTCATCGTGACAAAGATTGTTGATACACTCGGTTTTATTGGGTGAGGTTCTTCTTAAAATAGAACTGATTCTCATAATAAGTTCATCGTTGTCAAAAGGTTTTTTAATAAAGTCGTCACAACCGTTTTTAAAACCCTCTATGAGTTTATCTTTTTCTTTGTGTGAGGTTAAATAGATAGCGGGTGTATTGTCTTTTGCTTCTCGTAACTCTTTAAGCAAGGTCAGCCCATCAATTTGAGGAACATTGATATCTAATAGATACAGATCAAACTTTTTATCAAAAGTTGCATCAAGCGCATCTTGACCATTAGGATAGTGCGAAACATCAAAATCTTCATCTTCAAGTAGATCTACAAGGGTTTCACCCAGTAGTAGATCGTCCTCAAGTAGCAGTATTTTATTCAATGCTCTGAATGGCCCAGTTTATCTCTTTACCTGCATATAAAGGGACAACACCTGAATAAGTAGCAGGAATTTCAAAAGGACGTTTTTCTAAAACAACCTCTTTAAACTCTGGACAGATCCCGTAGATACGTTGGGCATTGTCACTTACAAAGTCTTGTAGGTTGTCAAGTTTGTCATATTGCTCAAAAATCTCACAAAGAAGTTGAAGTGCAATTGGTGCAGTAAAAACACCTGCTGCACAACCACATGATTCTTTTTTGTCTTGTGGATGAGGTGCAGAATCTGAACCAAACATCACTTTAGGGTGCGCAGAAAGTGCCACATTTAAAAGTGCATCAAGATCTTCTGGGCGTTTTGCAATTGGTTTACAAAAATGGTGTGGCATCATCATTCCACCAACAACATCATCAAGTGTTAAGAGTAGGTGATGTACGGTGATTGTTGCATAAAGGTTTTCATATTTGTCAAGCATATCAACCGCAGCTTTAGTTGTGATGTGTTCCATAATGATTTTTAAGTTTGGAAAATTGGTTGCAAGTAATTCATAGATACTCATAAACTCTGCTTCTCTGTCCATAACAAAACCTGCTGTTTCTCCATGCACACAAAGTGGAATTTCAAGCTCACTCATCGCTTCAAGTGTTTCACGCATCTCTTCAATGTCAAAACTACTTACGCCACCATCGGAGTTTGTTGTTGCACCATCTGGATACAGTTTAACGGCAGTGATCTCATCAGATACACTCTCAAGAAATGCACGATCGTAATTTTTATAAAAAAGTGTCATGTATGGCTCAAAGTAGTCATTTGGTACGGTAGCCATAATACGTTCTTTGTATGCTTGAACTGCTTCAAGGCTTGTTACAGGGGGTACTAAGTTTGGCATAATAATAGCACCAGAAAAGCTGTAAGCAGTAAGTGGAGCTACATTTTCAAGCATAACACCATCACGAACATGTAGGTGCATATCTAATGGCATTAAAAGTGTATGAGTTTTCATTAAATTCCTTAATATAATTAATGTATAATTGTACAATAAAAAAATAAAGTGAAGCAGATGAACAAAGTAAAAACCATATATTTGAAAGATTACAAAAGACCAGAATTTAAAATTACACAGTGTGATTTGATTTTTGAACTTGAAGATCACTACACACTTGTTACCAATAAAATGCAAATACAAGCCGAGGATAAGAACACTACAACCTTGAAGCTCAACAGCATTGACTTAGATCTGATGGAGGTGTATTTAAACGATTTAAAATTAAATGATACACGCTACACCTATGAAAATGAGGTGTTAAGTATTTACAATGTACCTGCACATTTTAATTTACAAATAAAGAATAAGATCTACCCTCACAACAACACAGAACTTGAAGGATTGTACAAGTCAGGAAATATATTTTGTACACAAAATGAACCAGAAGGTTTTCGACGAATTACCCCTTACATAGACAGACCTGATGTAATGGCAGTGTTTCGTACAACCATTATTGCAAACAAAGAGAACTATCCCATCCTTCTTTCCAATGGAAACAAAGTGCATTGTCATGACAGTTTTGATCAAAAGCACGGGGTAACATGGTTTGATCCACATCCAAAACCCTCGTATCTTTTTGCATTGGTAGCAGGAGATCTAGGGGTTGTAAACGATAGTTTTAAAACCATGAATGGAATAGATGTTGAGTTAAATATCTATTGTGATTTGGGTAATGAGTCAAAATGTTTACACGCTATGCAATCTTTAAAAGATTCAATGGTATGGGATGAACAAAAATATGGGCGTGAATATGACCTTGATATTTACAATATTGTTGCCGTGGATAGCTTCAACATGGGAGCGATGGAAAATAAGGGTTTAAATATCTTTAACTCACACTATGTTTTAGCCTCAAAAGAGTTGGCAACGGATAAAGATTTTATGGGTATTCAAAGTGTGATAGCTCATGAGTATTTTCATAATTGGACGGGGAACAGAATTACTTGTCGTGATTGGTTTCAACTAACCTTAAAAGAGGGACTAACCGTATTTAGGGATCAATGCTTTTCAGCAGATCTAAACTCTAAAGAGGTACAACGTATAGAAGATGTAAAAGCCCTACGTGAAAGACAGTTTGTAGAAGATGCTTCTGCTACCTCGCATCCTATTCAGCCAGAATCGTACATTTCCATGAACAATTTTTACACAGCAACCGTCTATGAAAAGGGTGCGGAGGTTATTCGTATGATCCACACACTCTTAGGTGAACAAAAGTATCGATTGGCAACCGACTTGTACTTTAAAACTTTTGACGCCCAAGCTGTTACAACCAATGACTTTTTATGGGCAATGAGTGAGGCAAGTGGGGTTGACTTAAAGCAGTTTGAGAGATGGTATCATCAAAACGGTACACCAAGATTACTTGTCAGTGAAGTGTATGAGAACAATACCTATACTTTACGTCTGACACAAGTTATTCCCAACACACTAGATGGACAAAGACAAAGGGTGTATCTCTACCCTTTAAAGATAGCCTTATTGGATACAAACGGCAGTGAAATTTTAGAAGAAACATTGCGTATTTCAAAAGAGTTTGAAGAGTTTACATGGGAGTTAAATGAAAAACCTGTGTTGTCGATCAATCGTGATTTTTCAGCACCAGTAATTGTAAAACAAGAAAAAAACAATTATTCGTTTTTAAGCCGACACGATTCCAATAGCTTTGTAAAATATGAATCGATGCAGTCTTTCATGATCCAAACACTTGAAACAATGATCACACAAGAGGAGATAGATCCAGAGTTTGTAAAAACTTATGGCTTTATTCTTGACTCTCAACTGGATCTTTCTTTTAAAGCACTTTTACTTGAGTTACCAAGTGTCACTACTTTGATGCAACGACAAGAAGTGGTTGACTTTGAACCAATATATCAAGTAAAAGAACGATTAGAGAAGCATTTGGCATTGGAGTATAAAGAGAAGCTTTTAGCACTTTATCATCTAAACCATGATCCTAAAAATGATGCTATTGATGCTCAAAATATGGGTAAAAGAGCAATTAAAAACAGAGCTTTAAAACTTCTTAGTAACTTACACACGGATGAAGTGATACAACTGTGTGTACAACAATACGGATCTTCATTGACCATGACCGATAAAATTGCCGTTTTGGATATTTTAGAAAACACTACGCAAAAAGAGGGTTCGGTGGCATTGGCTGATTTTTACAAAAAGTACAAAGATGAAACCTTAGTAATGAATAAGTATTTTGCTATTTTATCTGCATCTACAAGAGAGGGTACATTAGACAGAGTAATGGCTTTACAAAATGACGAAGCTTACGACAAGACAGTTCCAAATTTGGTACGTTCTTTGATCGGTGTTTTTGCAAGAAATTACAAATTTTTTCATTCAAAAGATGGTCACGGGTATAAGTTTGTTGCCGATAAGATAATTGAGATTGATAGTATTAATCCACAAATTGCTTCAGCCCTCAGTGGAGCATTTAAAATTTATGAAAAATTAAACGATACCAATAAGAATTTAATGAAAGTTGAATTAGAACGTGTCGTTTCTACACACTCTCTTTCAAAAAATTGTTATGAAATTGTAAGTAAAATATTAAAAAAATAATTTAATATTAAATAAAGGTACCTTTTTAGCCCCTTTAAATAGGGGTTATGTAAATTTTTTATAACTTATATATAGTGTTCTTATGTTAAATTGTGATAAAAACTTGATAAAAATTGGATACAGTATTGTTTGACAACAATTTTAAGGAAAATATATGGCAAGATTAGTTGTATTAGGTGGGGGTGTTTCAGGACACACAGCTGCAACATTCGCAGCAAAATGGTTAGGTTCAGCTCATGAAGTTGTAGTAGTAACGCCAAACAGTAAGTGGAATTGGATTCCATCGAATATTTGGGTTGGTGTAGGTCAAATGACTGCCGAAGATGTTACTTTTGATTTAGCACCAGTGTATGCTAAAGCAGGTATTAACTATAAACAAGCAAAAGCTGTTTCTATCAATCCTGAGGGTAAAGAGGGAAGTGATAAAGCATTTGTTAGTATCGAATTTACTGAAGCTGGTAAAGAGGGACAAATTGAAGAGATCCAATACGATTATTTGATCAATGCAACTGGTCCAAAACTAAACTTTGGAGCAACTCCAGGTCTTGGTGAAGGTAGTGAACTAGGTGAGCATACGGTATCAGTTTGTACAGCGGACCATGCTGTTCACGCAAGTGATGAACTTGACAAATGTATTGATAAAATGAAAGCTGGCGAGCGTCAGAAATTTTTAATTGGTACAGGTCATGGTATGTGTACATGTCAAGGTGCTGCGTTTGAGTATATCTTCAACATTGAACATGAACTTAAAAAAGCAGGTGTACGTGATCTTGCAGATATTAAATGGATCTCTAATGAATCATTCCTAGGTGACTTTGGTGTAGGTGGACTACATATGAAAGCTATGGGATTTGCTGTAAGTTCTAAAATATTTGCTGAGTCATTATTTACAGAACGTAATGTAGATTGGATCATTGGTGCGCATGTTTCTAAAGTGGAGTCTGGTAAAGTTGAGTATGAACTTTTAGATGGATCTACTGGGGAAGAAAATTTTGACTTTTCAATGTTAATTCCACCGTTTGCAGGTGTAGGAATTAAAGCTTATTCAAAAGCTGGTTCTGATATTACAGATACAATGTTCGCGCCAAATGGTTTCTTAAAAGTTGATGCAAATTATGGTGCGGGTGCTTATGAAAATTGGAAAGCATCTGATTGGCCAAAAACGTATCAAAATCCTACATATGGTAATGTATTTGCTTGTGGTATCGCGTTTGCACCACCACATCCAATCTCTAAGCCAATGAAATCTCCAAATGGTACTATGATTGTACCAACACCTCCAAGAACAGGTATGCCTTCAGGTATTATGGGTAAAACAGTTGCTCATTCTGTTTGTGATAGAATTTTAAAAGGTGAATCTGCTCCATTACACGAAGCTTCAATGGCAGAAATGGGTGCGGCTTGTGTAGCTTCAGCTGGTAAAGGTGTATTTAGTGGAACAGCAGCTGCGATGACTATTTATCCAGTTGTACCTGATTTTGAAAAATACCCTGGAACAGGACGTGATACAGATTATACATTTGGTGAGATAGGACTTGCAGGACACTGGATCAAGCATATTTTACACCACTTGTTTATCTATAAAGCTAAACTTAATCCAGGCTGGACAATGATCCCAGAATAAGAACATTCTTATTTATTAAAGAAAAAATTAAAAGGAAAGATATATGGCAAGCGGAAATAAACATGGCGAAGAGAATATCAAAGCTTATGGACAAAACTTTACAACAATGACACCTGGACCATTTGCAAAATGGTTACGTACATGTGTGATTTATCAATTCATTAGATTTGTAATCATTAATCTTAAAATGATTACAGTGGTTAAAAAAAGCCACTAAAACTATCCCCATCTTTGGGGATACCAAACCCAAATAATTTTTTTTAAACGCAAGGTAAATAAATGGTAAAAGATATCGTTACATATCCAACTCCTCCCAGTGTAAATTATTCAACAGACGTTAGAGTAGTGGATGAAGATATAGAAAATTTGATACAAGATATTAAAGACACAATAGATGCAAATAACCTAGATGGATTAGCTGCTTTTCAAATTGGAAGTATGTACAACATCGTTGTTATAAAAAAAGATGGTGAAAATTTTTTAGAACTAATAAATCCTAGAACCATTGGATCTACAACTGAGAAAGTTACAACGGTTGAAAAAACAGCTTATTTTCCAGGTTTAAGTGCTAAAGTAACCAGAGATGCAAATATATCTGTGATCTATGAAGATAGAAATTTAAAGCAACACGCTTTAAAAGCCGAGGGTGAAGAAGCTATTTTACTTCAAAGAAAAATTGATTATACTTTTGGGTCATCGTTTATTAACAAGTTAAGCACAGATGAGAAAAAAAGATTTGAATCAAAGCTTGAATTTGGAAGTGATATTGCTATTTCAGAGAGTTGTCCTACGACATTTCAAAGAGATAAAATTTTAAAAGTTATTAATATTGCAATGTTTGGAATGTTAGCAATGTTAATAGGATCGTTTTTCTCAGATTCACAAAACTTATGGGATTATCAACTTTATACCTCTTTGGGTGTACTTTTAACAAACATCATCTACTTTTTTTATGCACAATATGAGGGTGCAAAATACACATCATGTACATCGTGTCAAATTGGTAATATTATAGGTACTACCATTATATCACTCTCAAAACTGACGCTTCTAATGATAGTTTCATACTTTGTAATGTAAACTAAAGAGTAGATATACAATGAATGCAATAAGCCCTGAATTAATAAAATACCAACACCATTTTAAAGCGTCAAAAAATGACATTTTAGCGCACTGGATCTCTTATGAACTTCCAAAAGAGATCCTACTCGATCATAACATTGAACCCCAGCATTTTATACAAAGATACGGTTCTGGAGTGTTTGATTATTTTATGGGAGTGATCAGCGGTGAAACAGAAATAGGGCGTTGTCCTATTATGGAAGGCTTATTGCATTATTTAAAAGATCGTGAAATTAGTGCGGACGAATTATTTGAAATATGCAGTCACTTTAGACGTTCAATGATTGATTTTTCATATGATGCAAACATTAATTCCAAAGAAATTTTTGATGAAATTTCCTATATATTTGATCAAAATTTTCGTGGAATCTTACGTTATTATACTGATACAATCTTTCAAAAACTGATCAACGCAAGAGCAAAAGCAGAAAAAGCGACACTTGCAAAAGATCACTTTCTTTCAAATATGTCACATGAGATCAGAACACCACTAAATGCTATTTTAGGTTTCGTAAACTTATTGATTGATGAAGATATTTCAAATAAACACAGAAACTATTTAGACACCATCCAGACAAGTGGTGAAACACTCTTAAGTATTATTAATGATATTTTAGATTTTTCAAAACTAAGGAGTGGAGAGTTTACAATTGAGCCAAAGTTTTTTTCCATTCATGAAGAGTTAAGTCATACTTTGGAACTTTTTGTGGCATCGGCATGCAGTAAAAATATAACCATTGTTTCTTTTATAGATCCATTAATCCCAAAAGACATCTACGCAGATCCACTGAGAATCAAACAAGTTATTTCAAATTTTTTAAGCAATGCGATTAAGTTTACGCCCATAAATGGAAACATAAGTGTTCAAGCAAAATGTAAAGAAAATGTTTTAACCATTAGTGTAAAAGACAATGGAGTAGGGATAGAGCAAAAAGATCAAGACAATATTTTTTCAGCCTTTACACAATCTCATGACAAAACACTTGATTCAATAAGTGGAACAGGGCTTGGTCTTTCTATTTCTAAGCAATTGGCGGAGCTGATGAACGGTAAAGTTTATGTCGATTCGAAAATTGGACAAGGCAGTACTTTTTATTTTGATATACCGATCAAAGTTGATAATTTCACGTGTAATATTATGGATGGGATGGCAGAACTTTTTAACAGTAAAATTGTTTTTTACTTTAACAATGAAAAGAGTCGGTATAAACTTGACTCATTTTTAAAATATTTTAATATTTTTAATGTAAAAATAGAGATCGTTAATGAACTGTATGGGGATTATGATGTGGCACTGTTTATTAATGAAGATATGAATGAACCGCTTTTAAAACAACAAATTCTTCAAAACAAAGAGAAAAAATACCTTGCCCTTATGAGTAAAGAAAATGATGAATACGATGATTATTCACATATTGTTCCAATGACTTTTCCTTTGTATTGTTCAAAACTAAAAGGAAAATTCTTAGAGTTATTGCATCCAAACAACAAACATAAAATCAGTCAAAGCAATACCAAACACTACAAAGGAAATATATTAGTTGCAGAGGATAATGAAGCAAATCAAGAATTGATAAAAATTTTACTAAGCAAATATGGTTTGGATTTTGATATTGCAAACAATGGATTACAAGCGTATGATCTGTACAAAAAAAATAACAACTATGATCTTATTCTTATGGATGAGCAAATGCCCATTATGGATGGGAATAGATCCGTAGCAAAAATTTTAAATTATGAAAAGAGTATGGGACTAAAGCATACCCCTGTATCTGCTTTAACTGCAAATGTGATAAAAGGAGCCAAAGAAAGAGGCTTAAAGAGTGGCTTTGATTCCTTTTTGGGAAAACCTATTGTATTAAAAGAATTAGAAAAAGTATTTACTAAATATCTACAAAACGATACTAAAAAGTCACCTTCACAAAAACAACATAACACAAATAAAGAAATTATTGGATTGGATCTGGCTTTATTAAAAGAGGAACTACAACTAAGTGAAGAGCAGTTATACACACTTTTAGAACTGTTTATAAATAAGATGCAGAGTACTTTGCCTGATCTACTTGTGGCAGTTGAACAAATGGATTATCGTAAAATATCACTTTTATCGCACAGTATCAAAGGATCTAGTGCAAACTTTAGAATAGATTTTTTACAAACAAAGGCTTTAGAGATGGAAAAAAATGCAAAAGCAGAAAATACAAAATACAATTATGAAGAGTCTTTTAATCAGATTAAAGAGTATCTAAAAGGGATTACGATTAAGTAGGTTATTCTTCTATAAAATAACCTATGCCTGAAGCATTTTTAATGATGTCTGTTTCAAGTTTGTTTCTTAATCTCCAAACCAAAGTTCTTACACTGTTTTCGGTGGCGCCGTTTTCATCCCAAACATAGTTAGTGGCTTGTTCAAAACTTACTACTTGTCCGAGTTGCGCTACAAGAAGACGCAAAAACGCATTTTCTTTTTTAGTAAGCTTTATTTTTTGTCCTTTATAAAAGGTTTCACACACCGAGATATCTAAATGGTAGTTATCACCAAAAGGTACAATAGGCTCATCTGAAGCTCTTTTAGAGTATAAAAGTTTTTCAAGGTTAAGTTTATCAACCTTAAGTGAGCTTATATCATGGTTTCTTGAATTTTCTATGTCAAATTTAAACAAGGCCATTTGTATGGTTGCGTGCAATGAACTTGGATCAAAAGGCTTTACAATATAGCCATAAGGTTCAGTTACCTTAGCTTGTGAAATAATATCATCATCGCTATGGGATGTTAAGTAGATAAAGGGAATTTTATATTGTTGTTTAATATGCTTTGCCAACTCTATCCCATCGGCTAGATCTTGTAGAGATATATCTACAATAACTAATTTCGGAATATTTGATGCAATTTTGTTTTTTGCATCGGTCACATTATTACATATTGCGACAATATTATAATCATGTTTTTGAAGAGACATACTTAGATTTAGCGCGGTTATTTCATCGTCTTCTACAATTATAATATCTATTTTGCTCATAGTTTTCCTCAAGTTAAAAAATGTAATTACTTTGTGATAAATTAAGGCACTATTATAATATAATTTTATGTATAAACCAAATAAAAGCACCTGATTAGCAAAATTGTGATAATTTTTGTAACATTAAAAAATAAAGTGATATAAATACTAATATTTATAATTATTTTTTATGATATAAAGCTTTTTAAAACTGAGGTTAACTTATTTTCATCAATTGGTTTGGTTAAATATTCATCCATTCCAGCACCTATAAATTTATCTCTTTCACCCTCTATGGCATTTGCGGTTAATGCTATGATTGGTGTGTGAGTGAGTGAGCGTTGCATCTCTTCGTTTAAAATTATTTTAGTAGCTTCTATCCCACTCATGTTTGGCATATTTTCATCCATTAATATAGCGTCATAATTGTGATGTTTAAACATTTCTACTGCTTCAAGACCATCGTTAGCAATATCAAATGTTAAGTTAAGGTTTTTAAGAAGTATTGTCATAAACAGTTGATTGGTCTTATTGTCTTCAACTAATAGGATATGCCCTTTAAGAGGAGTATTGTCGGTTGTTTTAGGATTGTTGTTTTGTACTTTTGAAGCAATTTCAACAGGAATTGAAAAGTAAAACTCACTTCCTTTACCAAGCTCACTTTTTAATTTTAGTTCCCCTCCAAGAAGTTGTATTAATTGCGCACTGATACTTAAGCCAAGACCTGTACCTCCGTATTTTCTTGTTGTGGAGTTGTCTTCTTGACCAAAGGCCTTAAATATCTCTTTTTGTTTTTCTTTGGCTATCCCTTTTCCTTCATCTTTGACATGAACATGTAATGCTTTGTTTTTGTAGTAGATCCAAACGGTGATCTTTTTATGTGGTTTTGTAAATTTCACAGCATTACTTAATAGGTTTGATAGTACCTGTTTTAGTCTGTATGGATCGGTATTTAGGTACTGAGGTAGATCTTGACTTAGTTTTAAAACAAGTGAGATCTGTTCTTGATTGCATTTTGCATCAAAAAGGTGAACTATTGTGGAGAGTTCTAAGGGTGCATCAAAGTCGATTTTGTCGATCTTTAATTTTCCACTGTCAATTTTTGAAAAGTCTAAAATATCTTCAATGATATTAAGTAAAGATTTACTAGAAGTGTCTATGATCTCTAGGTACTGTGTTGACTTTTCATCGTTGGATCTATCTTTTAATAGTTTAATAAAGCCTAGTATTGCGTTCATTGGTGTACGGATCTCATGGCTCATATTTGCTAAAAACAAAGACTTAGATTCGTTAGCATGTTCGGCAAGTTCTTTTTGTGCTTGTAAATCTTTTTGCAGATGAAGACTCGAGGTTCTAAAATAATAGACAAAAGACATTATAAAAACTAAGATCAATACAACAGAAGAATAATAAAGTAGTTTTACAATATTTGGGTCTAGATCCACAGGTGTAAAAATGGTATAGAGATACTGGGTTAAAAAGAAGAATATAAAAAATAAAAACAAACCGTACAACATAAATTTTTGCTCTTTTATTGAAAAAACAAAAATAGAGATAATAGGCATAAGATAAAAGTACAGCTCAAATCCTGTTGAGGGACCATAATAAACAGATACCATAGAAACGTGGGCATAACCAAAGACTATTATCATCATTTTTGCAAGCAGGTAAAAGTTTTTTTTATTAATAAAAAGAATAGATGAATACAAAATAAAGAAGCTAAAGTTAACCAGACACATGTAGGTGTTGTCAATAATAAAATAGATGAAAATATAAGGAACCGCGACAAACATCGCAATTAAAGCTGCCATATTTGAAGAGCGAACAAATTGTGGTTCAGGTGTTTTTTGATCGATTCCTATATTGAGTATTTTATAAAATAAAAGTATGAAGTTTTTCATTAGGGTACTACTTTTTAAAAAATATTAATAGTGAAATTATACCATTTAAATATGTGAAAATTTGGAAATTCCGCTATACTAATAAGGGTGTATTAAAATTAAAAAAGGTGATACAGATGAAAAAGAATGAGATAGAATTACTTTTAAATAAGCTTCCTGGAATGTTGTACAGATGTAAATATGATGATGATTGGACAATGGAGTTTTTAAGTGATGGGTGTGAAGAGTTAACGGGGTATCTAAAAGAGGACATGCTTTTTAACAAAAACATTAGTTATGCTTCTTTGATAGATAAACAAGACAATGATCGGATCTTTAAAATAGTTACAAAAGCTTTGGATTCTAAACTACCTTTTAGTTATGAGTACCGTATCACAGATAAAAATGGGCAACTTAAGTGGGTTTGGGAGCAAGGTCTTGGGATCTATTCACAAGAGGGTGAGGTCCTAAGTATAGAAGGCTTTATTACAGATATAACTTCTCAAAAAAAACAAAGTGATAAACTCAAACAAGAACTTAACCAAAAAGACAAAGAGTTAATGATCAACTTATCTTTACTTAATGAGTATAAAAAAGCGGTTGATGCCAGTGCTATTGTTACAAAAACCAATGTTAAAGGTGCAATTACTTATGTCAATGATGAGTTTTGCAGGGTTTCAGGTTTTAGCAAAGAAGAGGTGTTGGGAAAATCACATAGCATTGTACGACATCCTCAAAACTCTGAATCATTTTTTGAAAATCTATGGAAAAGAATTTTGTCTAAAAAAATATGGAAAGGGGTGATTAAAAACCGATCCAAAGAGGGTAAAACATATTATGTCCAAACTTTTATTGTGCCTATTTTAGACTATGAGGGAAATATAAAAGAGTTTATGGCAATAAGACATGAAGTAACAGATCTGGTATTACAAGAAAAAAGAATAAAGTTTCAAACAACAGACCACCTTACACAACTTCCAAACAGACAAAAATTATTAGAAGACTTACAAGAAGACAGAGAGTTTAAACTTGCTATCTTAAACATAGAGAAGTTTAAAGAGATAAATGAATATTATGGATTTGATACGGGAGATAGGTTGTTGGTTGAGGTATCGGTTATTTTGTCTAAAGCCTTAGCTAGTTATCAAACAAGGTTGTATAAGCTTGCAGGGGATGAGTTTGCGGTACTTGCTGATACTCTAACCAACCATGATCTCTTTAAAAAACTTGTTTTAGGTTTACTCAATACCATTAAAACATATAATTTTGAAATAGAAGAACACCATTTCAATATAAATATATTGTCGGGTGCTTCAATGCAAAAAAATTATTACATCAATGCTGAAATGGCGACAAACTATGCAAAACAAACCAACAGTGAATTTGTATTTTTTGATGATAATATTGTGATCAAAGAACAGTTAGAGAACAATATAAACTGGACGAAAAAAGTCAAAGAAGCAATAGCGGACGATAGGGTAGTGGTTTTTGCTCAACCTATTGTTTCGAACGTGTCGACCGATAGAAAAAAGTTTGAATGTTTAGTACGTATAATTGATACTGATGGAGAAGTGATCTCCCCTGTACACTTTTTAAATGTTGCTAAAAAGTCAAGACTTTATCCTGAGATCACTAAGATAGTAATCAATAAGTCCGTAGAGTACTTTAAAGACAAAGATGTGAATTTTTCAATCAATCTTACTTTAGAAGATATATTAAACCCTGATGTAGTTAAACACCTAATCTCTAAAATTGATAAGTACGAAGGACTTGGTAACAAGTTGGTTCTTGAGATTGTTGAAGATGAAGGGATAGAAAATTATGATGAGGTGAGTACCTTTATTGAGAAAATGAAGTTCTACGGTTGTAAGATAGCTATTGATGACTTTGGTACAGGGTATTCAAACTTTGATTATTTAATGAGATTAAATGTTGATTTTATAAAAATAGATGGTTCCATTATTAAAAATATAGCGCATGACAACAATGCTAAAGTGGTAACGGAGCTTATTGTAGATTTTGCAAAAATGTTAAATATTAAAACAATTGGGGAATTTGTTTTTAATAAAGAGGTGCATGATACGGTTAAAAGCATGGGAATTGACTATTCGCAAGGTTACCTTCTTGGTAAACCTGAACCAATTTAATTTAGATTATTTTTGCTTAAGAGTAGATCTGATAAAGTTACCAACTATTAAATAAAAAGGTGTTAAATGAAGTATATAGTGTTAGTTGTTCTAATGGTTGGAACTCTATTTGGAAGTAATTCTCCCTATTTTGATAAAGCGGTAAGTGCATACAACAAAAAAAACTACAAAGAGGCTGTAAAGTTTTACAAAAAGTCTATTGAGCATAAAGGTTGGTCAGGTGCTAAGTACCAGCTAGGGATAATGTACGAGTACGGAGAGGGTGTTTTAAAAGATAACAAAGAAGCAGTTAAGTGGTACCTTAATTCAGCCAAACAAGGTTTTGCAAATGCCCAATTTGAAATGGGCAATAGATATTACAGTGGAGATGGTGTCCTCAAAGACTACAAAGAATGTGTAAAATGGTTTACAAAAGCAGCAGAACAAGGGCACATGAAAGCTCAACATAACTTGGCGTTACGATACAAAAACGGGCAAGGTGTTAAGCAAGATTATAAAAAAGCTGTTAAATGGCTAAGTAAAGCTGCTGAACAAGGATTTGCGCAATCTCAGAGTCTTTTAGCTATACGTTATTCAAGAGGTGAGGGTGTCTTAAAAGACAACAAAGAAGCTTTAAAATGGACACGAAAGGCTGCTTTACAAAACTACTCCGAAGCGCAGAACAACTTAGCGATTATATATGAAGAGGGCAAAGGCGTTTTAAAAGACAACAAAGAAGCCCTGAAATGGTACTATAAAGCGATAGAAAATGGTTATGTAGATTCAAAATGTAACATTGTCGATACTTACTTAAGTGTGAATAATAACTCAATAAAAGCAAAACAACAAGCAAAAAAATGGGTTAAAGAGGCTTATGAAAAAACAGACTACGACTACTGTACAAAGGTATGGGAAAAATACGAACTGTTTAACTTTTAAATCCTTAGTACTTTGCTAAGGTTTTAAGAGTGCTAATTCTAAAAAAACAAATGCAATTTTAATAAAATTTACTTAGTAGATTGATAGTTGTAGAGGTTTAGATTTTAGTGGTTAAATGGCTCCGGATACTGGATTCGAACCAGTGACCAAGTGATTAACAGTCACCTACTCTACCGCTGAGCTAATCCGGAATGTGTTAAGAAAGTTTCAAATAAATGGCTCCGGATACTGGATTCGAACCAGTGACCAAGTGATTAACAGTCACCTACTCTACCGCTGAGCTAATCCGGATTATTTATTGAGCCGAAATTATACTTTATGAACTTCTAAATGTCAAGCATAATTGGCTATTTTTGTCGTTTTCTTTTAAAATTATCATGAGGAATGTAAAATTCCAAGTTTCCTGTCACTCTTTTAACTATTTTATCCTGATCCACTAACAATTCAAAACGTTTTTTTGTATCTTCATCAAATAACAGGTTAATGTCATCCATACTTAAAGGTCTTTTATCTAAAGTATTTATGATCTCATCATCACTGTAAAAAGCATTGTTAGGCTCGGCATGTATTCGAGATGCTATATGTATAGGTAGTGAACTGTCAAACTCCAAGGAGATCTGGCGTAACTCTTTGTAGCTGATCCCAACAACAGGATAAGCAGGAGGTCTATCTATACTCCCTAGATCTACCCTTTGTACATTGTGTAGTTTTAAAAGGGTGGCGTTTAGTTTGTGTACCTCTTCTAAAGAATCGTTAAGATTAAGAACAAACAAAATCTCTATGTAGAGTTTACCTTTGTATATTTTACTAAATTCAATAACTTTTTGAACCATTAGATCCAGATCTATATTTTCATGGGGACGGTCTATTTTTTTAAATACATCATTACTGATAGCATCTAAGGAGAGCTTTACTTGGTCTAGCTTCAACAAAGACTTAAAAATGGACTCATCTACAAGGTTTGCTGAGTTTGTAAGTATTAGAGTCTGTGTAGAGCCTTTAATGGTATCAATCTCTTTAATGAGTTGATCCAGATGTGGATACAAAGTAGGTTCACCATTAGCGGTTAAGGTTATTACATCTATTTGATCAGTTAAATGTTTTTGTAATTCGTTGATAATTTGAGATGTTGTTAAACTGTCTGTTTGTGAATCAACCGTTGCAGCAGGAGCAAGTTCACAGTATAAACAATCAAAATTGCATTGTTTAAGAGCAGGGGAGAGATCTACGCCCAAACTCATGCCAAAACGGCGTGAGTTGATAGGACCAAATATTATATTATTTTTTTCCACTAATTCGTTGACACTCAGATACAAAGTGTTGAGCATTTTCAACAGGTACATCAGGAAGGATTCCATGACCAAGGTTAAATATATGACGTTTACCGCCCATAGTTTCTTGAATCACTTCAATACATTCTGTGGTTGCTTCTTTTGAGTAAAGACGACAAGGCTCCATGTTCCCTTGAAGAACATATTTATCACCTAAATGTTTCTTAGCCAAAGCCATCGGTGTACCCCAGTCGATACCCATAACATCAAAGTTTCCATACACTTTACCACTTGTGATAAATGATGCAACCCCCTTAGGAAACATAATAACTGGAATATGCGGGTACTTCTCTTTTAAGTATTCCGCAATCTCTACCATGTATTTCCAAGAAAATTCATCGTATTTTCCAGGTTCGATAGCTGCTGCCCAAGAATCGAAGATCTGAACAACATCTACTCCCGATTGGATCTGTTTTTCCATATAAAGCTTTACAACTTCTGTTACTTTTTTAAGAATATTATGTAAAAGTTCAGGGTTTGAATACATCATTTTTTTACAAATATTGTATGTTTTTGTTCCTTGACCTTCTATCATGTATGTTGCTAATGTCCAAGGCGCACCAGTAAATCCGATCAAGGCTTTTTCGTCGCCTCTTTCATCGAGTTGTTTACGTAAAAGTTCAATAGTGTCATATACATATGTTAATTTATTTGCTGCTTCTTCACCACCAAGTAATCTGTCTAGATCTTCTTGAGATTTAAGTGGATCGGAAAACTTAGGACCCTCACCCGTAAAAAAACCTAGATCCATACCCATTTCGTCTGGAATAACTAAGATGTCGGAAAATAAAATAGCTGCATCTACTCCTACAATATCAAGTGGTTGAATAGTAACTTCAGCCGCTTTTTTTGGATCATGACAAAGGTTAAGAAAGTTTCCAGCCTCAGCACGTACTGCCATATATTCTGGAAGGTATCTTCCCGCTTGTCTCATCATCCATACAGGAGTGTATGGTGTTTCTTTGCCTAAACAGGCATCTACAAATATTTTACTCAACTTTTTTTACCTACCTTACCTAAAAAATATAATCCAACTGCGACTGCTGTGATAGATAGTGCTAAATAAAGCATATCAAGTGCAGTTGTAAACTGTGTGTGTCCCACTTTTTGGAAAAATCCAACTACTAGAACCATAACAATAACTTTACTTATCTTATCTTTTAACTGATCCAATGAGTGAATCGCTAAGAGTTGATTGTCTTCACCATCACTGTCTTTTGCCGCATCGATTTCAGAAATGAAAAGTTCATACAAACCAAAAGAAAAGATGAGCATAACCACACCAATCAAGTATAAATCCACAGCACCAATAATACCACCAACAACTTTTTCGTGAAAGTGAGTAGGGTGTTCATGATTAATGTAAGTGTTTAATACATAAGCTGCTGTTTCATAAACATCAAAACTAGCAACAACAAAAAGTATCACCGCACCAATGAGTCCAAATACAACAGCTAAAATAATTATAAACCTTGAACTCCATAATGTACTCTCAAAAAGTTTTTCCATTGTTATTTCCCTTCTTCTAATGCTATCCATTTAAGAGCAATACGAATGGCATTGGTTGCAGCACCTACACGAACTTGATCCGCTGAATTAAACATGTGAAGCATGTTTGGAGCGTAAATGTCTTTTCTAATTCTACCTACGTATGTAATATCTGTGTCTGTAGAAATAATTGGCATAGGGTAGATCCCATTTTCTAAATCATCCATAACTTCTACATTCTCAAAAGCATCAATAGCAGATCTAGCTTCATCTAGATCCACATCAACATTATCTTCAAAGGTAACCGTAATAGACTCTGTATGACTTCTTAAAACAGGTACACGAACACATGTTGCAGCGACTGCAATATCTTTTTTCATAATTTTTTGTGTTTCATTTACCATTTTCATCTCTTCTTTTGTAAAACCATTTGGTTGAGGAGTGTCAATGTGAGGAATAACATTTAAAGCAATTTGGTGCATAAATGCTTCTTTTTTTGTTTGGTCAAGTTTAAAAGCAAAGAAATCTTGTAATTGAGTTACTAACTCTTCCATTCCTGCTTTACCAGCACCACTAACGGCTTGGTAAGTAGAAACGTCAACACGCTTGATTCCATAAAGGTTATCAAGAGGTTTTAGTGCTTGAACCATTTGGATAGTTGAACAGTTTGGATTTGCAATGATCCCTGTTTCTTTCCATTTGGCAATATCTTCAGGATTAACCTCAGGAACAACAAGAGGGATATTATCATCCATTCTGAAGTGTGAAGTGTTATCAATAACAACCGCACCGCTCTCAACAGCATATTGTGCAAATTTAGCAGAAATACTACCACCTGCGCTGAAAAAAGCTATATCAACATTGTGTTCAGAAAAAACGTTCTCTGTAAGTTCAACCACAGTATGGCTAGAACCATTAAAGTCTATTTTAGAACCTGCGGAATTAGCACTAGCTAATGGAAGTAGATCCCCCATAGGAAAGTCAATTTGTTCAAGTACACGAAAAAGTTCTTCTCCAACCGCACCAGTTGCGCCAACAACGGCTACATTATATTTTTTACTCATTATTTTACTCCATAATTATTTTATTTTAAAGTCCGCGGGATTCTAAATACAAAGAATCAGCATCAATAATCTCAGTATCGCTAAGAATGGTTGCTCTTTCAACAACTGAGATAAGTTCACGAATATTTCCAGGCCATGAATAAGCCAAGAGTTGCTCTTTTGCTTCATCACTAAAGCTTTTTTGTTCAAAAGCATATTTTTGACAATTTTGTTGCAGTGTCGCTTCTGCTATTTGTAAGATCTCTTCTTTACGCTCTTTAAGAGGTGGTATTTTTAGGGGAATAGTATTAAGTCGGTAGTATAGATCTTCTCTAAATTCCCCCTGTGTTATTTTGTCATTTAAGTTGGCGTTGGTTGCAGATACTATTCTTATGTCTATTTTTATAGATTTTGACGAACCCAATCGACGCACTTCTTTTTCTTGAAGAGCACGCAAGAGTTTTGCTTGAACACCTACTGGCATCTCTGCAATTTCATCTAAAAAAAGCGTGCCTCCATTTGCCATTTCAAATTGTCCTGCTTTTGCTTCGCTGGCATCTGTAAATGCACCTTTTTCAAACCCAAAGAGTTCACTTTCTATTAGGTTATCAGGAATAGCAGCCATGTTAATTGCTACAAAAGGTTTTTTTGTGCGCGGTGAATTTTTATGAATATAAGATGCAAATACCTCTTTACCCACGCCACTTTGTCCAAGAAGCAAAATACTTGCATCCGTTTTACAAGCTTTATCGGCAATATTTAACGCACCTTGAAGTGATTTAGACTGACCTAAAAATCCCGTAGAGTTTTTTTTCTGAGTTGTTTTTTGAACGCTTTTTTTAGTTTTTTGAATCTTATCTTCACGTTTAATCGCATCTACGAGTGTATCAATGTCAAAAGGTTTAAGTAAAAAATCTTTAACACCTAAATGTATTGACTCAATAGCACGTCCTAAAGTAGCATTACCCGTCATGATAATAACTTCATATTTGCCATTTAACTCTTTAATAAATTCAATACCGTCCATACGTGGCATATTAATATCTGTAATGATTAAATCGTATGAATCATCTAGTTTTTTAAGTGCATCAACCGCACTTTTAAATGTTTTAATTTCAAATTCTTTAAAATCTTCAAATGAGATTTCAAGAGATTTTCTCATATTAATATCATCTTCAACGATTGCTATCTTCAATAAAAACCCTAATGTATGGTAAAAATACCTTATTTTAATGGGGCTATTTTAACGAAGTTATCATTAAAATGGACTTTGAAGCATTTTGTTTTTAAGGTTAGTATTGTAGTAGAAGTGTTTTGTAAATTTAAAGTTTCTTCTTTATGATCTACATGAAGACCAATTTTATGCAAATAATCAATAAATTCAACGGAATGACGTAAAAGTATTTGGGATAGATCTTTAGAATTATTATTTTGTAAAGTTAATGGATCGTATGTTTTTCCATTGCAAGTAAACATAGCAGGGGAAATATCAAGAGATTCATTGTAGATAATTGCGTCTTTTACTACATATCTGTAAGATATATAATACTCTTCAGCTTGAGCTGAGGAGATTATAAAAAAGAAGATTATTGAGCAAAGTCTGAGTGAGAAAGAGTGATTTCCATCTCTACTTCGCATAGTCCCTCTTTAAATGCAGTTTCAACAACATTGGCATGTCTAACCATTGCATGTACAGATGTACGAACAGTTGAACGTTTAACCATCATATTTTTAATGAGGTCTTGACCATCTACTCTAACGCCTTTTACTTTTTCAGCTATCAGTCTGTACCCATCAGCAATAGCAGCACGTTTTGCAAGTGCATAAGCTTGAGCAGGTGAAGTTGTGTTTAATGGTGCCACGCCTTGACCTGTTACTGTAATTATTAAAGGTTCTTCTTGAGATAACACAGCTTCTTCATTGTTATTAGATGAGATTTCATCGTCTATAATGATCTGTGATTGAGCCGATTGTTCTTGACTTTGTGGCATATTTGATGCAGATTCAGTGTTTTGCATTTGCATCTCTTGAGTTGTTTCAACTCCATTTAGAGAAGAGATGCTTAAAAGTGCTACAAAAATTAGAGAGTATTTCATCTGTTGTCCTTGGTATAACAGAGAACTTATCTATAAATCTCTCTGTTATGGTTAATTATTTGTAGTTTAAGCAATTACTATTCCAGTCCATTAGCAGAAGGTGGAATTAAAGCTTCTTCTTCATCCTCATCAGGTTGTTTAGGACAACGAGAGATTGAAGCTACTTCATCTCCTTTTACAATATAAACACCCGAGGTATTACGGCTAGATTTAGAGATAGTTTGCATATCAACACGGATCATTTTTCCTGCTTTTGTTAAAGCCATCATATCCATTGTTTCATCTACCATTAGACAACCAACAACATATTTACCTGTTTTTGCTGTCATTTTCATAGCGATAACACCAGAACCACCACGGTTTGTAAGGCGGTATTCACCAGCATCTGTACGTTTTCCTATACCTTTTTCAGCAACAACTAAGATCTCTTGTTCATCATCGCGAATGATATTAGCATCAACTACTTCATCACCTTCATGTTTAAACTTAATACCTCTAACACCACGAGTATTTCTACCTTGGTCACGAGTTTTTTCTATTTCAAATTTAATACATTGAGAAAGTTTTGTCATTATAAACAGGTACTTAATCTCTTGATCGGCAATTTTTGCAGTAATTAGGCTGTCATCATCATCAAGGTTGATTGCCTTAACACCGTTACTTCTAATATTTGAAAATTCACTTAAATTTGTACGTTTTACAACACCTGCTTTAGTAAAGAAAACAAGTGATTTTTCTTCAGCAAAATCCGTTGTAGGGATAATAGACTGAATCTTTTCATCGGCCATCAAGTTAACAAGATTTACAACTGCTTTTCCTTTAGCAGTACGGCTTCCCTCAGGAATACGGTACACTTTTAACCAGTGCAGTTGACCACGATCGGTTACAAAAAGTAGGGTGTCATGAGTGTTACATGTAAAGAAGCTTTCTATAAAGTCATCTTCGTATGTTGTAACAGCTGTTTTACCTTTGCCCCCACGTCTTTGTTTCTCATAGTTTGCAAGAGGAACACGTTTGATATAACCACGGTGTGTAATTGTAACTACCATTGGTTCATTAGGGATTAGGTCTTCAATATCTATATCATCGTAATCGTCTTCAATCTCTGTTCTTCTTTTGCTAGATCCGTAAGTTTCAAGTACTTCATCAAATTCTTCAGCAATAATTCCGTGTAAAACTTCTTCACTTTTTAAGATTGATTCTAAGTATTGGATCAGTTTTACAAGCTCATTTAACTCGTTCTCAATTTTTTCAATCTCTAAACCAGTTAAACGACCTAATCTCATTGCTACAATGCTAGAAGCTTGAATTTCAGAAAAATCAAATTCACTTACTAAGTTATTTTTAGCTTCTTCTTCGTTTGTAGAAGCTCGTATAACACGAATAACATCATCAATAATATCGATTGCTTTTCTTAAACCTTCTAAAATATGTGCACGTGCTTTTGCTTTTTCTAAGTCAAATATAGTACGACGAATAATAATTGTTTTACGGTGGTTAATAAAATGCTTTAAGATGTCAATGATTCCAAAAATACGAGGTTCTTGGTTTAAAATAGAAAGCATAATAATACCAAATGTCGTTTGCATCTGAGTTTGCTTAAACATATTGTTTAAAACAATTTCGCTCATGGCATCTTTTTTAAGTTCAATAACAACACGGATACCTTCACGGTCTGATTCATCACGAATCTCAGATACACCCTCAATAAGTTTATCTTTAACGAGGTTTGCTATATTTTCTATTAAACGAGATTTATTTACTTGGTATGGAAGCTCATCAATAACAATGATCTCTTTTTTACCTTTTTGTTCGATGTGTGTCTTTGCACGAACTTTAATACGTCCACGACCTGTTTCATACGCATCCATTATCCCTTTTTTTCCAAAGATAATACCACCTGTTGGAAAATCTGGAGCGGGAATATGCTCCATAATCTCACTAACACTAACATTAGGGTTTTCTAAAAGTACTTTTAGTGCATTAAGAACTTCCACTGGATTATGTGGAGGGATATTGGTAGCCATACCAACTGCGATACCTGAAGAACCATTGATTAAAAGGTTTGGTACGCGCGTTGGCATAACGTCAGGTTCTTTGGTTGTTCCATCGTAGTTATCGATCATATTTACAGTATTTTTGTCTAGATCTTTAAGCAGTTCACCCGCATATTTTGTCATACGTGCTTCTGTATAACGCATTGCTGCTGCATTATCTCCATCGATTGATCCAAAGTTTCCTTGCCCATCAACCAATTCCATTCTCATAGAAAAGTCTTGTGCCATACGAACCAAAGCATCATAAACGGCTGTATCACCATGAGGGTGGTACTGCCCAATAACATCACCAACGATACGAGCAGATTTTTTGTATTTTGCACCATGGGATAAATTTAGTTTATCCATAGCATAAAGTATTCTTCTGTGAACCGGTTTAAGTCCATCTCTAACATCGGGTAAGGCACGCCCTACGATTACACTCATTGAGTAGTCAAGATAACTGTCTTGAAGTGTCTCTTCTATATTAATAGATTCTATATCATCGTTATTTAGCAAGTTGCTCATTTATACACCTAAAATATATTTTTGTTGTATTTTATCTTATACTCCCTTAAGTTTGTTGTAAATGATAAAATTTATACGTTGATTAAAATATAATCAATAAATTGAATAATAAATAATTGATATTTTGTATAATTTTCGAAGTTTAAAACAAAAGGAATGAAATATGAAGAAATATCTAATTGTAGCTTTTATGCTTTTCCCTTCTTTGGTACTGGCTGAAGACACCCTTGATACAGGTGACACAGCATGGATGATGATGTCAGCAGCATTGGTGTTGTTAATGACACCAGCAGGGTTAGCACTTTTTTATTCGGGGATGACACGTTCAAAAAATGTACTTAACACT